>Ga0307505_10000459_pt1 | contig 45598 bp, 42 predicted proteins | sample 23_S_MG_FD_202183 | JGI IMG/M metagenome (GOLD analysis project Ga0307505, IMG submission 202183) | Soil microbial communities from Populus trichocarpa stands in riparian zone in the Pacific Northwest, United States - 23_S | ecosystem: Environmental > Terrestrial > Soil > Riparian zone > Trees...
CACGCGAACCTGGTCGCGTGCCTTTGCATAGCGCGCAACCAAGGTGGTTCGCCCCTGCTGCCAGGTGAGGAGCACCTGTTTCCAGCGTCGCGTGCCGAACTGGCGAAGCAGGTCCAACGTCGCGGGATCGATCTGGTAGACCGCGTTGGGGCTGTTGACCGAGCGGGCCGGTTGGTCCGGGTTGTGCAGGGCGATCCCCGCGGCGACGAACTGGTGCATGCTTTGGCGCCGAATCGTCTCTCGGGTGTTGGGCGCATAGTGCTTTCCGTAGTGCTCGCGCAACCACTCCATGACAGGCGTGATACCGACAAGGGGCGCGGATGCCTTGGACCAGGCCTTTGCCGGTGGCAGATCGAGCAGGGCCAGCAAGCACAGCGCAGATCGCTCGTTCTGCTGTGCCTTGGGTAGCCCTAGTGCCGCGAGGAGCGAAATCGTGCTGGCGATTCGGTCGTCTGCCTTCATTCGATCCACGCTTCGAGACGCTCGTCGATGGACTCCTGAGCAATCTCCTCCACTTGGCGCATGGCCCATTCGCCAATCTCGACGAGGCTCGCCCGCTCGGGATAACGCATGCGCCTCAGATCGGTCGCGTTGACCTGCGTATGACCGTTGAATCTACGAAACCACTCGTCGACCGCCGTCGAATTCAGGTAGACCGCCAATCCAGTGGCAAGCGACTCTGGCATTCCCTGCTTCTGCCAATGAAAGACATTCAGGTGATTTTCGAAGCCGATCATCTGCGCCCCGGCAAGGCCCTTGGGGGTGACCACGCCAGCAACAACGCGGCGCTTTTCTTCCTTCGAGGAAAAACGCCTTACCACGGCGTAGTTCCCGGCCGGGAACAACCACTTGCGGGTTTCGGCGTTGTGCACGATCGCATTGGGCTTTTTCGCACCGGGCTGTGGCCATTGCAGGTCTGGACCGCGGAAATGCAGTGGATACAACAGGGGCGCACACCCGATTCCGGGCGAATCGCGCAAGTGCTCGCGCAGGCGGAAATCGACGACCGGACCCGTGGATACCTGGATATCCAGATCCTGGAGACTGCACCGCACCGGGCGATAGCGTTCGACTAGGCTCGGTCCTGCCGATGTGGGAACGTGGATGAAGGATTCCGGGTCGCCGGGAAAAACGATGCGATCGAAGGCATGGCGATGCTCGACGAAGTCGCGGAACCCATCGTCGGTCGACGCCGAAACGGTCACTTCGCCCTGCTCGCCATCACGATCAAGCACGATGATCAGGTTTTCCTGAAGGACGTCATCATCGCGAAAGGCCTGCGCGCGCGACCCGAACAGGTGCAGTTGGCGAATTGCTGCGCGACCGAGAACGAATTCGCGAAACGGGCGGTAGTACGGTCCATTGCAAAAGCTTCGCGGAATGATCGCGACGATTCGACCGCCGGGCCGCATGCGTTCCAGCGCAAGCGCGACGAAACCCGAATAGAGGTTGACGGTCTCTATTCCGACCTGGCGCAGCAGCAGGCGATGACGGGAATCCCCGCCAATCTTCTTGTATGGCGGATTGAGGATTGCATGGCTATAGCGCTCCGTTTCGCCAAACTGCAGTCGGTTGACCGCATCCTCGATGAAGTCCCTGCTGATGAGGTTCGCCTTGAAATCGCCGAGCGGCGCATAGCGTTCCAGCACTTCGGCGAGAGGTCCATGCAGGTTCGTATCGATCTCGCAGGCGTCAACCACAACATTGCGGAATTGCAATTCGCCACTTCGCCAGCGATCGAGAAACGCACAGCTCAGCGATCCGATTCCAGCGCCCGCATCGAGCAGGTGGCAGTGCGCGCTATCGTCGGCAACGAACAGCGAAGCCATGAATCGCGCCGTTGCCGACGGTGTCATGAACTGACCGAGGTTCGACTTGTAGGCACGCCCGGACTGCGAAGCGATGTCGCGTCGCAGTCCGTCGGCATAGTCCAGATGCAGCGACATGCCGCCTCCGCTCAGGCTTCCTCGACCTCGACCGCCGGCAGCGGCGAGTTGCCGGCCTTGACCAGCAGCTTTTCGCGCAACGCGGCGTCGATTTCGTTGGCCATTGCCGTGTGCTCCTTGAGATAGAGGCGCACGTTGTCCTTGCCCTGGCCGATGCGGTCGCCCTTGTAGCTGTACCAGGCGCCGGATTTCTCGACGAGATTGTGCAACACGCCCAACTCGATCAGTTCGCCTTCGCGCGAGGTGCCCTCGCCGTAGAGGATTTCGAACTCGGCCTGGCGGAACGGTGGCGCGACCTTGTTCTTGACGACCTTGACCCGGGTTTCCGAGCCGATGACTTCCTCGCCGCGCTTGACCGCGCCGATGCGGCGGATGTCCAGGCGCACCGAAGCGTAGAACTTGAGCGCGTTGCCGCCCGTGGTTGTCTCGGGGCTGCCGAACATGACGCCGATCTTCATGCGAATCTGGTTGATGAATATGACCAGACAGCCTGATTTCTTTATGTTTGCTGTCAGCTTTCGCAGCGCCTGGCTCATGAGGCGTGCCTGCAGGCCGACGTGCGAATCACCCATCTCGCCTTCGATTTCGGCCTTCGGCGTGAGCGCGGCGACCGAGTCGATCACGACCACGTCGACCGCATTGGAGCGCACCAGCATGTCGGCGATCTCCAGCGCCTGTTCGCCCGTGTCGGGCTGCGAAACGAGCAGATCATCGACTTTGACCCCGAGTTTTTCGGCATAGGTCGGATCGAGCGCGTGTTCGGCATCGACGAAGGCCGCCGTACCGCCGGCACGCTGGCACGAGGCGATGACCTGCAGGGTCAGGGTGGTCTTGCCCGAGGACTCCGGACCGTAGATCTCGACCACGCGCCCGCGTGGCAGACCGCCGATGCCGAGGGCGATATCCAGGCCCAGCGAACCGGTCGAGACGGTCTCGATCGCCTCATTGACCTTGTCGCCCATGCGCATCACTGCGCCCTTGCCGAACTGCTTCTCGATCTGCGAAAGCGCGGATGAGAGCGCGCGGCGCTTGTTGTCGTCCATTGGGGTCTACCTCGTGAGATTCATGGGGGCCGAGCTTGCCGCGCGGATTTCTCAGGGCCTGAGACGTCTCGGCACGGAGCGGGATTATTTCACAGCCTCGATGCAGCACCAGCGGCAATCGCCGCGTCAGCTTGTAAGAATTCGTCGCACGCCGTCGAGCGCGGCAGCCACGGTCTGGCGGCGTACGGCTTCGCGATCGCCATCGAAATGGAACAGTTCCGAGCGCGCATAGCCCCCGCGGCGTTTCCAGCCGATCCAGACCGTGCCGACCGGCTTGCCGGGCGTATCGCCGGCCGGTCCGGCAATTCCGGTAACCGCGACCGCCACGCTGGATCCATAGCGCGCGAGCGCGCCGGAGACCATCTCGACCACGGTTTCCTGGCTTACCGCACCGCTGCGCTCCAGCGTCTGCGGCTGGACGCCGAGCAAGGCCTCCTTGGCTTCGTAGCTGTAGGCGACCACGCCGCATTCGAACCAGGTCGAGCTGCCGGCGATGTCGGTCAGTACCTTGGCGATCCAGCCGCCCGTGCACGATTCCGCTGTGACGATCGACATGCCGCGCGCGATCAGCACCTGGGCGACCGTGGTGCCGAGTTCGTGCAACTGCACATCATCGGCAGGAAACAGGTTTGCCACTGTCGACTCTCCGCAAACGTCCAACCGCGGTGACGTTAGCCGATATGCGCAATCGACGTCGAGCGCAATCGAGCAGGCGATCGAACCGGGTACCGGAAACGGATGAAGGGATCCGGCCCACTCTTGCGTATTGGGGTGCAAACGGAGACCCATCATGTCATTGCACAAACTGGTACTGATTCTCATCGGCCTCGCCATGGCCCCGGGCACGAGCGCCGACATTGCCGTCGGCAGCTACGGGGACAGCGTCATCGGCCAACCGGTGCTTGCCTTCGCCGACGGTGCAAACGGCAACCCGCTGCCGATCCGCAATCTCGGCGGCCCGTTGTCGACGCTCAGAGCCCCGGCCGGCGGTGTTTTCGAAGCGAACGAGGGAACGCTGTTCGTGGCCGATTTCTGGGGCCAGGCCATCCGCGTCTACCCGGCCTATGCCAATGGCGACGTGGCGCCGCTGCGCGTGCTCGACACACCTTATCTGGGTCAGGCGCGTGCGCTTGCCGTGGACGTCGTTCACGACGAACTGATCGTCGTCGGCAGCGGATGCTGCCTCATGGCGTTTCCACGCACGGCGAGCGGCAGCAGCGTCGTCCCGACGCGCATCGTGCAATGGGGCGGAGGCGCGGGCAGCGTCACCCAGCTCAACTATCCCTATGCGCTGACGCTGCTGGCAGTGACGGATGAAGTGGCCCTCATCGACTACGACCCCGACGCCCCGTACGCACCAAAGCTGCTGGTCTTCAACCGCACCGACAGCGGCAACACCGCGCCCAAGCGCGTGCTCAAGGGGAGCCAGACCCAGTTCGGCAACGGCCTGGGCGGGATCGTTCATGATCCTGTTTCACGCGAGCTGTTCGTCCTCGCCTACGCGGACAACCCCGACACGACGCGCTCGGCGCGCGTGCTCGTTTTCGATGATCAGGCGAACGGCGACAGCGCACCCGTACGCATGATTGCCGGTCCGCTGACCGGGCTGGAGATCGGTTCGAATCAGTCGCCTGCTGGCCTTGCGATCGATCCCGTGCAGCGCCGGCTCATCGTCAGCATCGGCGACTACGCCAATGCTGGCGGCAACCGGTTGCTCGTGTTCGATCTCGGTGCCGACGGCAACGCGGCACCACTGCAATCGATCGGCGGGCCACAAACCGGTCTGGCCAACCAGATCAGCGCACCGATCTGGCTGCCAACCGACCCGATCATGGGCAACGGCTTCGACTGATGCCTGCCGACAGCGTGCAGCCTCCGTGCACGCCCTGCACTGGCGGCAAGTCGATTCCTTGGGCACGTGAAGCCGGCGATGCAGCCGCGGCGCCGGAACATGTCACGCGGACGCCGGGCGCGGAGCGTGCCTGACCCGGCATGCATCGGCTGCCGCTACACTACGCGGTCCCCGCCCGCGCCAGGCTACGGATGAACGTTTCCGAGTCGCCCCAGCACACCCCGTTGATGCGCCAGTACTTCGCGGCCAAGGCCACCCATCCGGACGTGCTGCTGTTCTTCCGCATGGGCGATTTCTACGAACTGTTCTATGACGATGCACGCAAGGCCGCGCGCCTGCTCGACATCACGCTGACCCAGCGTGGCGCTTCGGCCGGCGCTCCGATTCCGATGGCCGGGGTACCGCATCACGCGGCCGAAGGCTATCTCGCGCGCCTGGTCCGGCTCGGCGAATCGGTCGCGATCTGCGAGCAGATCGGCGATCCGGCGTTGGCCAAGGGCCTGGTCGAACGCCGGGTCGTGCGCGTGGTCACGCCCGGAACCGTGACCGACGAAGCGTTGCTCGAGGAGCGTCGCGACAATCTGCTGCTCGCGATCAGTGCCGGGCGGACCGGTTACGGGCTGGCCTGGGTCGACCTGACCGCGGGCCGATTCCTGCTCAGCGAAGCCGCCAGCGCCGAAGCGCTCGCGGCCGAACTCGCGCGCCTGCAGCCCGTGGAAACCCTGGTCGGCGAAGACGTGGCCTGGCCGGCGTTCGTCACCACGCTGCCCGGCTTGCGCAAGCGCGCGCCCTGGCATTTCGACGGCGAGAGCGCACGCCGCGAACTGTGCCGGTTTTTCGGCACGCGCGACCTGTCCGGGTTCGGCGCCGAGAATCTGCCGCTCGCGATCGGTGCCGCTGGCTGCCTGCTCGGCTATGTCGAGGAAACCCAGAAATCCGCGCTGCCGCACCTGAGCGGACTGTCGGTCGAGAACGCCGCCGAGACGATCGCGCTCGATGCGGCGACCCGCCGCAATCTCGAACTGGACTGGCACCCGTCCGGCAACCGCGAGGTGTCCCTGCTCGGCGTGCTCGATTCCACGGTCACGCCGATGGGAGCACGCCTGCTGCACCGCTGGCTCAGCCGCCCGCTGCGCGATCGCATTGCACTCGATCGCCGTCATCGCGCGCTCGAGCGGCTGATCGACAGCGGGACCGGCGAACGCCTGCGCGACGAACTGCGCGGCATCGGCGATCTGGAGCGCATCCTGGCCCGGGTCGCCTTGCGTTCGGCACGGCCTCGCGACCTTTCCACGCTGCGCGACGGCCTCGCGCGAACACCTTCGCTGCGCGCGGCGTGCACGCTTGCGCTCGTCCCCGAACACGAGGGTCAGGAAGCGGCCCACCAGGACCACAGGTCACGACCCGCCGACTCGCTGCTGCATGCGCTGCTCGATCGCCTCGGCGAGCATGCCGGCACGGCGGCGCGGCTGACCGCCGCGATCGTAGAGCAGCCGCCCGCGATGCAGCGCGACGGCGGCGTGATCCGCGACGGATTCGATCCCGAGCTCGACGAACTGCGGACCTTGTCGACCGATGCCGACCGGTTCCTGATCGACCTGGAGGAACGCGAGAAGACCGCGACCGGCATCGCGACGCTCAAGGTCGGCTACAACCGCGTGCACGGCTACTACATCGAGATCAGCAAGGGTCAGGCCGGCAAGGCGCCGGCCCACTACACGCGCCGGCAGACGATCAAGGGCGCGGAGCGCTACATCACCGAGGAGCTCAAGGGCTTCGAGGACAAGGTGTTGTCCGCGCGCGAGCGATCGCTGATGCGCGAACGCGCGCTCTACGAGGCGCTGCTCGATGAACTGGGCGAACAATTGGCCGCGCTCAAGGACGCGGCGGCGGCGGTCGCGGAACTGGATGTGCTCGCGGCGCTGGCCGAGCGGGCCGAGGCGCTGGACTGGAACCGTCCCGAACTCGTCGACGAACCCGGCATCCGGATCGCCCGCGGCCGTCATCCGGTCGTCGAACGCGTGCGCGACGAATCGTTCGAACCCAACGATCTGGAATTGTCCGACAGCCGACGCATGCTGATCGTCACCGGGCCGAACATGGGCGGCAAGTCCACCTACATGCGCCAGAACGCGCTGATCGTGCTGCTCGCCCACATCGGCAGTTTCGTTCCGGCCGAACGCGCGCGGATCGGGCCGATCGACCGCATCTTCACGCGCATCGGCGCAGGCGACGATCTTTCGCGCGGACAATCGACATTCATGGTCGAGATGAGCGAAACCGCGAACATCCTGCACAACGCTACCGCGCACAGCCTCGTGCTCATGGACGAGATCGGCCGCGGCACGAGCACCTATGACGGGCTCGCCCTCGCCCAGGCCTGTGCCACGCATCTGGCCGCAGTGAACCGAGCATTCACGCTGTTCGCGACCCACTATTTCGAGCTGACCCATCTGCCGGGCCAGTTCGACACGATGGCCAACGTGCACCTGGATGCCGTCGAATACGGCGACCAGCTGGTCTTCATGCACGCGGTCAAGGACGGCCCGGCCAATCGCAGCTTCGGCCTGCAGGTCGCTGCGCTCGCCGGTCTGCCGAAAACCGTCATCGCCGATGCGAAACGCGTGCTGCAGGGACTCGAATCGGGCTCGAAAGCGGCCGCGCTCGCAGCCGCGTCGGCGCCTGCAACGCCGACCCCACAACTCGGACTGTTCGCGCCTGCGCTTCCATCGCCGGTCGAAGAGAGCTTGCGCGCCGTGGACACCGACGACCTGAGCCCGCGCGCCGCGCTCGACCTGATCTACCGGCTCAGGACGATGCTTTGAGATCGCACGGGGTGGCGGCGCCGCGACCGGGGCGGGACGCGGGGCGTGCACGCAAGCTGATCGCGCGCCGGTCGATGCACGCGCCTTCGATCAGGCCAGCGCGCTTGCGCGAACGGGCCGAGGCATTTCGCGTGCGTGCCGTCTGCGCCGGAACCGGCTGATGTCCGCCGGTTCCGGCCCAGGCGCAGCATGACTTGCGTGCGGGGATGTGTCGCACGTCGCTGCATGGCGCCGCCGAGCGCATGCCGTTAGCATTGCCGGTTGAATGCATACCTCCCCGGACCAGGACCCGATTCCGCTGTTGCAGGCGCACGCGCTGGTGTTCGCGCGCAATGACGAGCCCGTGTTCGGACCGCTCGATTTCAGCCTGCACAACGGCGAGGTCGTGCTCATCGAAGGCGACAACGGCGCCGGCAAGACGACCTTGCTCAAGGTCCTGTCGGGCCTGCTCGAAGCCACCGCGGGGGAAATCCGGCTCAATGGCGAGCCGTTGACGCTCGCCCGACTGTCCCACCAGGTCGCCCTGCTCGGCCATCTTCCGGGACTCAAGGCCGACCTGTCGCCGATGGAGAACCTGCGCTTCGCGATCGGCGTTAGCGGATTGCGTGCCGGCATCACGCCAATGCTGGCGCTGGGCAGCGTCGGTCTGGAGGGTTTCGAGGACGTGCCCGTGCGCCAGCTCTCGGCCGGACAGAAAAAGCGCGTCGCACTCGCGCGCCTGCTGCTCGTGCCTGCGGCGTTGTGGTTGCTCGACGAGCCGTACGCCAATCTGGATCGCGAAGGCATCGATCTGGTCAACCGCCTGCTTGATGCGCATGCACGCCGCGGCGGCACGGCGCTGGTCACCTCCCACGGCGCCTATGCATTCACTTCGGGGACGCCCAGGCGGCTGCCGTTGCGGTCGCCCGCATGAGGTACGGCACGACATCCAGCGCCTGCGCTGCAGTGATCCGTCGCGACCTCCTGCTGATCTGGCGGCGGCGCGGCGATGCCCTGAATCCGGTCCTGTTCGCGCTCATGATCGTCGTGCTGTTTCCGCTTGCGCTCGGACCTGAGCCGAACCAGCTCGCACGTATCGCAGCCGGGATCGTGTTCGTGGCGATCCTGATCGCCGGATTGCTCGCCCTCGACACGTTGTTTCGCGGCGACTACGAGGATGGCGCACTCGAACAGCTCGTGCTGTCGCCGCATCCGTTGCCGCTGCTGCTCGGGTCCAAGATCCTCGTCCACTGGCTGACCAGCGCGGTGCCGTTGATCGTGGTCGCGCCGCTGCTTGCCGAAATGCTGCACCTGCCGCGACAAGTGCTCGTCGTGCTGCTGGTTTCACTGGCCCTGGCAACGCCGCTGCTGAGCCTGATCGGTGCGGTTTGCGTGGCGCTGACGGTCGGAATGCGACGCTCTGGTATGCTTCTGGCCCTGCTGGTTCTGCCGCTCTACGTGCCGGTGCTGATCTTCGCCACCGGCGCATGCGATGCCGCGCAGGCAGGCCTGCCGTTCGTCGCGCCATTGCTCTGGCTCGGTGCCGTGCTCGCGTTGGCACTCGTACTGGCTCCACTGGCCTGCGCCGCGGCCTTGCGAATCTCGATCTCATGAACACGCTGACGCTCTGGTTCCACAAGCTCGGATCGCCACCGCTCTTCTACCGCCTCGCCGGAATCCTGGCACCGTGGATGTTCGCCGCTGCGCTGGTCATCGGCATGGTCGCCCTGTATGGCGGTCTCGTGCTGGCCCCGGCCGACTACCAGCAGAGCGACGCCTACCGGATCATCTTCATCCATGTGCCGAGCGCCTGGATGAGCCTGTTCATCTACCTCTTCATGGCGGTCAACGCGTTCATCGCCCTGGTCTGGCGCCTCAAGCTCTCCGAGACCCTGGCGATGACAAGCGCACCGATCGGTGCGGCGTTCACCGCGATCACGCTGGCCACCGGCGCGATCTGGGGCAAGCCGATGTGGGGCACCTGGTGGACCTGGGATGCGCGCCTGACATCGGAACTCGTGCTGTTGTTCCTCTATATCGGCGTGATCGGCCTGTTCCACGCGATCGAGGACCGCCGTCAGGCCGCCCGCGCGGCTGCATTTCTTGCGCTGATCGGCGTCGTCAATGTGCCGATCGTGCACTTCTCGGTGACCTGGTGGAACACCTTGCACCAGGGTTCGACCGTGCGCCTGCTCGGACCATCGGCGATCGATTCGAGCATGCTGTGGCCGTTGTTGCTGATGGCGCTCGCGACCAAGCTGTGGTTCGTCGCCAGCCTGCTCGCGCGGACCCGGACCGCGTTGCTCGAACTCGAAGGCGGCAAGGAATGGGCGCGCGAGGAAGCGATGCGCAGCGGAGGTCGCGCATGAGCGAGTTCCTCGCGATGGGTGGCTACGGCACCTACGTATGGTCGTCCTATGCGATCTTCTTCATCGTGCTGGCGATCGATTTCATCGCCCCGCGACTGCGTCGCCGGCAGGTGCTCGCCGAGTTGCGCGGCCGGCTCAGGCGCCAGCGGAAACCCTCGGAGACGTCCCCATGACCCCCACCCGCAAGCGCCGGTTGATCGCGGTCGGCCTGATCCTTCTCGCGGTCGGCGTGGCCACCACACTGACCGTGTTCGCGCTGCAGCAGAACATGACCTACCTGTACACGCCGAGCGAGATCCTGGCCGGCAAGGTCCCCGCCGATGCCCGGTTCCGGATCGGCGGCATGGTCAAGGACCAGTCGATCGAGCGCGGCCAGTCGCTGACCGTTGCGTTCGTCGTCACCGATGGCGATGGCGACATGCGGGTCGAGTACGAAGGCATCCTTCCCGACCTGTTCCGCGAGAAACAGTCGGTGATCGCCACCGGCTCGATGCAGGGCGATCGCTTCGTCGCCACCGAAGTGCTGGCCAAGCACGACGAGAACTACATCCCGCGCGACGTTGCCGAAGCGATGGCCAAGGCGCACGAGAAGCACGTGAAGGAAGGGAACGAGGAACCGGAAATGGAAAATGGTCAATAGCAAGGTGTGAAAGGCGACGGAAAGCGCCGCCGCTTTCCTTCTCACTCCGGGAGAAGGTGGCGCGCAGCGCCGGATGAGGAGAAGGGCTTCGATCGACCTCAACGGCAATTGTGCGACGATCTTCCCTCATCCGGCCCTTCGGGCCACCTTCTCCCGGAGGGAGAAGGAAACCTCCGACCTCCAACTTCCAATCCTCTACTCCCAACTTAAAAACCCAGCCATGCTCCCCGAACTCGGTCAATTCGCGCTCATCCTTGCGTTGCTGGTCAGCGCTGTGCAGTTCGTCGTGCCGATCCTCGGCGCGCACCTCGGCAACCGGGCCCTCATGGCGGTCGCGCGGCCGGCGGCGAACGTGCAATTCGTTCTCGTCGCGATCGCGTTCGCGCTGTTGACCTGGGCATTCCTGGACCAGGATTTCTCGGTTGTTTACGTCGCCCAGCACTCCAATCTCGCCCTGCCCTGGTACTACCGCTTCTCGGCCGTGTGGGGTGGCCATGAGGGCTCGCTGCTGCTGTGGATCCTGATCCTGAGCATGTGGACGATTGCGGTCTCGCTGCTGAGCCGCTCGCTGCCCGAGGATTTCGTCGTGCGCGTGCTCGGCGTGCTCGGCTTCGTGAGCCTCGGCTTCCTGTCGTTCACGGTGCTCACCTCCAATCCGTTTGCGCGCCACATTCCGGGACTGGCCGACGGCAATGATCTCAATCCAGTGCTCCAGGATTTCGGCCTCATCGTGCATCCACCGATGCTCTACATGGGCTACGTCGGTTTTTCGGTGGCTTTCGCGTTCGCGATCGCCGCGCTGCTCGGCGGCAAGCTCGACAACCAGTGGGTGCGCTGGTCGCGGCCGTGGACGAACGTCGCCTGGGCGTTTCTGACCCTCGGCATCGCGCTCGGCAGCTGGTGGGCCTACTACGAACTCGGCTGGGGCGGCTGGTGGTTCTGGGACCCGGTCGAGAACGCCTCGTTCATGCCCTGGCTGGTCGGCAGCGCGCTGATCCATTCGCAGGCGGTCACGGAAAAACGCGGCAGCTTCCGTGCGTGGACCCTGCTGCTGGCGATCTTCGCGTTCTCGCTGTCGCTGCTCGGCACATTCCTCGTGCGCTCCGGGGTGCTCACTTCGGTGCATTCGTTCGCCAGCGATCCGGAGCGCGGCCTGTACATCCTCGCATTCCTCAGCGTGACCGTGGGCGGATCGCTGCTGATCTACGCCTTGCGCGCACCGAAGCTGGCCGGCGGCGAGCCGTTCGCCGGAATGTCGCGTGAGACGCTACTGCTGATCAACAACCTGCTGTTCACCTGCGCGGCGGCGATGGTCCTGCTCGGCACGCTGTATCCGCTGATTGGCGAGGTGTTCGATCTCGGCCGGATCTCGGTCGGACCGCCGTATTTCGGCTTCATGTTCATGCTGCTCATGGCGCCGATCGCGCTGCTCGTGCCGTTCGGCCCCTTCATGAAGTGGCGCCAGGGCGATGTCCGTGCCGCGTTCAAGGCCTTGCGCCCTGCGCTGGGCCTTGCGCTCGCCGCTGCGCTGGTCGCCTGGCTGATCACCGATCACCTGCCACTCAAGGGCGTGGTCGGCGTGGCGCTCGCGATATGGGTCGGCGCCGGGATCACGCTCTACGCGATCGCGCGCTGGCGCAATGCACCGCCCGGTGGCCGCTTCACCCCGGAAATGCTCGGGATGATCTGTGCCCACTTCGGCTTTGCCGTTTTCATCGCCGGCGTGCTCGTGACCGAATCGACCAGCGTCGAGAAGGATCTGCGCCTGGAACGTGGCGAGACCGCGGTGGTCGGTGCCTACACCTTCCGTTTCGATGGCGTCGCCCACACCGAGGGCCCGAACTTCATTGCCGATGAAGGCACGATCACGGTGCTGCGCAATGACAAGACAGTCAGCGTGCTGCATCCGCAGAAGCGCCAGTACGGCAAGAACACGCAGATCCAGACCGAGTCGGCGATCGACCCGGGATTCACGCGCGACCTCTACGTTGCGCTCGGTGAACCGCTCGGCGATGCCGGCGCGTGGTCGGTGCGCATCTATCACAAGCCGTTCATCCGCTGGATCTGGCTCGGCGCGCTGTTCATGATGCTCGGCGGCTTTGTCGCCGCTGCGGACCGGCGCTTCCGCGTCGTGCGCGAATCCAGCGCGGCAGCGGACGAACCGCCCTCGCCCGCGGCGACCGCGCGGCCTGCGGGGCAGAACTCGTGAACACGCGCATGCTTCCGCTGGCCGGATTCGCGCTCATCGTCGTGCTGCTCGCGTTCGGCATCTCGTGGATGCGCGAGAACCGCATGAACGAAGTGCCCTCGCCACTGATCGGCAAGCCGGCCCCGTCGTTCACGCTGCCGCTGTTGCATGCGCCGGAGCAGAGCTTCTCGGAAAGCGATCTGCGCGGCAAACCCTACCTGCTCAACGTGTTCGCGAGCTGGTGTTTCGCCTGCCTGGACGAACATCCGCTGCTGATGGCCGAGGCCCGGCGCCTCGGTGTGCCGCTGGTCGGTTTCAACTACAAGGACGAGGCCGATGACGCGAAACGCTGGCTCGCACGCTTCGGCGATCCATACAGCGTGATCGTCGTCGACCGCGAAGGCCGCGTGGCGATCGATTTCGGCGTCTATGGCGCACCCGAAACGTTCCTCGTCGATGCCGACGGCGTGATCCGCTACAAGCGCATCGGCCCGATCAACCCGATGATTCTTGCCACCGAGATCAAGCCGCGCCTCGCGGCGATGGCCAAGGGGGATTCCTGATGCGCCCATTCGTCATGGCCTGCGGGCTCGCCGTGCTGTTCGCGCTCGCCGGCGCGGTTCCCGCGTTCGCGATCGACGTGCTGCCGTTCAAGGATCGCGCCGAGGAACAGCGGTTCCAGAATCTTGCCCGTCAGTTGCGTTGCCTGGTCTGCCAGAACGAGAGCCTGGCCGATTCCAGCGCCGATCTCGCCAAGGACCTGCGCAACGAGGTCTTCGAGCAGATGCGCCAAGGCAAGTCCGATGCCGAGATCAAGACCTACCTGACCGCGCGGTACAGCGATTTCGTTCTCTACAACCCGCCGCTGCGCGGCGGAACGATCCTGCTCTGGTTCGGCCCGCTCGTCGTCCTCCTCGGTGGCGCCATTGCCGTGGTCGTGATCGTGCGCCGGCGTGCCGCTGCGGCAGCGCCTGGCCGCGCCAACCCCGCTTCTTCCCTGCCCCCTTCCGAGGATGACTGGTGATGACGACTTTCCTGATCCTCGCCACGGCCATGCTCGTGCTTGCGCTGGGCGCCGTGCTCGTGCCGATCCTGCGCCACGGCGGATCCGCGCGCGCGGCCGGCACCGATGCGCGCCGGATCAAGGCGCTCGACGACGCCCTCGCTGCCGGCGTCATCGACCGGACCGAATATGCCAGCAAGCGCGCGGCGCTCCCCACCACGCATCCTGCGGCCGCGGCGCAACCGCGGCGCGCGCGATCGACCTCGATTACGGTGCTCGTGCTCGCCCTCGTGCTTCCGGCCGCAGCGATCGTGCTCTACCACCACAACGGTGAATCCGCGGCGCTGGATCCGGCGCGCCTGAGCGCGGCCGGTCCGGCTGCGGATGCCGAGCAGCACGGCACCGACATGACCCAAGCCGTGGCGGGCCTGGAGGCCAAGTTGCGCGAGGAACCCGAGAACGCGGATGGCTGGGCCCTGCTCGGTCGCGCCTATCAGGCCATGGGTCGCTTCGCCGAAGCGCGCGATGCACTCAAGCGCGCGCTCGATCTTTCCCCCGGCGTTGCCGATCTGGAAGTCGAGTACGCGCAGGCCCTCGGACTTGCCAATGACGGCCGCCGCATCGTCGGCGAATCGCGGGCACTGCTCGAGAAGGTCCTCGCGTCCGACCCCGACCATCAGCGCGCGCTGTGGCTGATCGGGATCAGCGACTACCAGGCAGGCAACTACGACGCCGCGATCGGCGCGTGGAACCGGCTGTTGCCCAACCTGCCAGCCGACTCCGATATTGCGCAAAGCGTGCGCACCCAGATCGCCGAGGCCCAGCGTCTCGGCGGCGCGACCAGCCCGTCGCAGCCGCCGGACTCGCCACCGGTTGCACCGGCAGCGACTCCGCCAGTCGCAGCCTCGGCGCCCGCGGAATCCGCTGCCGACGGCGAGGGACCGCGCCTGACCCTGCGCATCGCCCTGGATCCGAAGCTCGCCGCCCAGGTTCCCGCCGATGCGGTGCTCTACGTGTTCGCCCGCGCGGCCAATGGTCCGCCGATGCCGCTGGCGATCCAGCGTCTCGCGGCCAATCGCCTCCCGGCCACGATCACGCTTGACGACTCGATGGGCATGCTGCCGACGATGAAGCTGTCGATGTTCCCGCAAGTCGTCGTCGGCGCCCGCATCTCCAGGACCGGCAATGCGACCGCACAGAGCGGCGACCTGCAGGGGCTGTCGGGCGCGATCGACTCGAACCGCCGCGAACCGCTGGATCTCCTCATCGACAGCGTCGTTCCCTGAGCCACGCGCAACCGATGACCGACGCGCGCCGCTATTTCGAGCTGAGCTCGCCGTTCGCGATGAAGCGCGGTGGAGCGCTGACCGGTGCACGTCTGGCCTATGAGACCTGGGGCAGCCTGTCGGCTGCACGCGACAACGCGATCCTGATCCACACCGGACTGTCACCGAGCGCGCACGCGGCGGCGAACGCGGAGGACCCGAGTCCGGGCTGGTGGGAGGACATGGTCGGGCCCGGAAAATACATCGACACGAACCGCTGGTTCGTGATCTGCGTGAACACGCTGGGCAGTTGCAAGGGATCGACCGGGGCTGCCTCGATCGACCCGGCGACAGGTGAACTCTACCGGTTGACGTTTCCGGACCTCACCCTGGAGGACGCCGCCAACGCCGCCCACGAACTCGCCCGCGGACTCGGGATCGAGCGCCTCGCCTGCCTGCTCGGCAATTCGATGGGCGGGATGACCGCATTGGCCCACCTGGCCCAGCATCGTGGCAGCGCGCGCGCGCACATCAGCATTTCCACGGCGCCGCAGGCGCAGCCATTCGCGATCGCGATCCGCTCGCTGCAGCGCGAGGCGATCCGACTGGATCCACAGTGGAACCTGGGCCGCTACGACGACGATCACTATCCCGAAACCGGCATGAGCATCGCGCGCAAGCTCGGCGTGATCACCTACCGTTCGGCGATGGAATGGGTCGGTCGCTTCGCCCGCATCCGGCTCGACTCGGAACGCCGCGAGGACGATCCGTTCGGCGCCGAGTTCGAAGTGGAATCGTATCTCCAGGGCCACGCCCGGCGCTTCGTGCGCAGCTTCGACCCCAATTGCTACCTGTATCTGTCGCGCGCGAGTGACTGGTTCGATATCGCCGAGCATGGCGGCGGCGATGCCCACACCGCGCTGGCGCGCATCGATGTCGAACACGCGCTCGTGATCGGCGTGGAGACCGACATCCTGTTTCCGCTGTCGCAGCAGCAGGATGTCGCCGACGGGCTGCAGGCCGGCGGCGCGAAGGTCGAGTTCGTCGCCCTCGACAGCCCGCAGGGCCACGATGCGTTTCTCGTCGACATCCCGCGTTTCGGCGGCGCAATCGCACGCTTTCTGGCCACCCTGTAGAATCGGGGCACTCTGGCTCCTAAGCCGACTCCACCCATTCGCGAGGACCCCGCACCATGCTCGCACTTGAATTCCCCGGCGCCCAACGCCTCGTCGAGTCGCTCGATGCCGCGGTGCGCAACGATTGTCCGACCGCGATCACCGATGCATTGCGCAATGCGCTGTGCCGGCTCATCCGCGACACCGACGTGCGTCTGCCCGGTTGTGTCTACGAAGCCGTCGACGACCACTACGCGCGCCGCGAGATCTATCGCAGCGAGGATCTGGGCTACAGCGTCATCGCGATGACCTGGGGACCGGGCCAGGGCACGTCGATCCACGACCATGCCGGCATGTGGTGCGTCGAAGGAGTCTGGCACGGGCTGATCGAGGTGACCTCCTACGAACTCATCGAACACGACGAGAATCGCTATCGCTTCGAACAACGCGGCACGACGCTCGCCGGACCCGGCTCCGCCGGCAGCCTGATTCCGCCGCACGAGTACCACACGATCCGCAATCCGAGCGAGGATGGCGTGGCGGTGTCCCTGCACATCTACCGCGGCTCGATGACCTGCTGCTCGGTGTTCAAACCGATCGGCAACGACTGGTACGGACGCGACCAGCGCCAGCTTTCGCTGGATCGCGCGCACTGAGCCCGCAGCCCGTGCATTGATGCGGCCGGGGGTATCTGGCGTATACTCCGCGCCCCGCGCCGAAGTGGCGGAACTGGTAGACGCGACGGACTCAAAATCCGTTTCTGGCAACAGAGTGCGAGTTCGATTCTCGCCTTCGGCACCACCTGTGATGGGCGTTCAGCAAGCTTGCGCGCGGTATGCCGGGCGCGGCATCATGCCCTGCCTCCAGGCGGAGCTCCGGGGTCGAGCACTGCCTGAGTCGTGAACCATTGGCATTCCTCCACCAGGCTCGCCCATCGCGCATGATCGAATTCGGCCACAGCACGCACGTCGGTTTGCGCCGCGAGCACAACGAGGACACGTACTACGCCGACGCCGACATGGGTGTATGGCTGGTCGCCGACGGCATGGGCGGCCACGAGCACGGCGAAGTGGCCAGCGCGATCGCCCGCGACACCCTGGTCGGCGAGATCGGCAAGGGCACGCCGATGGTCCGCGCGGTACAGCTGGCCGACGAGGAGATAATCAGGCACTCCAACCGGCGCAGCGAGGCGTTGCCGATGGGCACGACGATCGCGACCATGCGCCTGGTCGGTGACAACGAATTCGAAATCGCCTGGGTGGGCGACAGTCGCGTGTATCTCTGGAATGGTTCGCTCAAGCAGATATCACAGGACCACTCCTACGTGCAGGAGTTGATCGACCAGGGCGCGATCACGATCGAACAGGCACGCAGCCATCCGCATCGCAACGTAGTGACCCAGGCACTCGGCGTGACCGACCCGCAATCGCTGCGCGTGGAAACCGTGCGTGGCGAGTTCCAGCCCGGCATGCAGATCCTGCTGTGCAGCGATGGATTGACCGAAGAAGTCAGCGACGCCGAGATCGACGCGATTCTTGCGCGCAACAATCTGTCGGCCCAGGAATGCGTCGACCAGCTGATCCTTGCCGCGCTGGATGGCGGCGGCTCGGACAACGTCACGGTCATCCTCGTTCGCAAACGTTGAGCGCATGCGCCTGCGTTGCGCAGGCGGCGCTCCCGAAACGGATCCTCGTTGACTCCGATTCGCGTACACGACCCCCGCAGTGCCGGCGACGACTGTCGCCAGCAATGCGCGATCGGCCGCCCGCTACGGCGCCGCTGCGCGCAATGCGGTCAGCGCGGTATTGAACCGCTGGATCGAGTAGTTGTCCTCGTCCTTGAGCACGTCGTAGAGCCCGTCGAGCCGGGCCTTCAAGGTCTTGGCCTTGGCCTCGTCGATCTTGCCGTCGTTCTCGAACGCAACGACCACCGACTGCGCCGCCATCGCCACCTGCTCGGCCGACGCGTAGTCGCGGTACTCGCCGCGTTTGGCGTCTGCTTCGATGCTGGCGAGGATCGCGTCGAGATTTTCCGGCCCGTAGTTGAACGCAGACACGCGCGGCAGCAGCGACTCGATCGTCGCGGCGAGGCGTCGTGCAGCGGTGAACGTCGCATCGCGGCTCTGGGTGGTGGCCCGGTGCAGGGCGCGGGTCTGTTCGAGGACACGCTCGGCAGCCGCCTTGTCGACCGGCGCCAGCACGTGACGGAACATGAGCAGGTTGGCATCGTTCAGACGAACCACGCCGGGTCCAAGCCCGGTGCCCTGACGCGGACCCCATTTGTTCGCCGACATGACCTTGTGGCAGGCATGGCAGTCGAACAGGACCAGTTCGGGGAATATGCCCTGCCAGCCCGCCTTCTCGTCGACCACGAGATCGAGCAGATTGGCCGCGGCAACGCCCTGGCCGACAGCCCAGTCGCGCACGCCGTTCCAGTCGCCCTTGCGCGCGATCCAGGCCTCGCCGATCTTGTAGTGCGGGTTGAGCCAGGTGAACGTATCCAGTTCGAACGACAGTCGCGGATGGCCGGCACCCATGATGCGGTGGGTGATCATGCGGTCCTTCGTGCCCATGTGGCAGGACAGGCACAGGCGCGCACGCTCGAGCGGCTGATCGGTCGGGTACATGCCCTTGGCGAGATTGTCGGCGTGGGTCACGCTGCGGTCCGCATGCGCATTGAGCCAGAGCTCGGCGCCACCGTGACAGGATTCGCAGCCGACGCCGTCGGAAATCTGGAAGCGCTCGCCGCGCCGGTCTTCGGCGATCGAGTCGGCGTGGCAGTCCAGGCAGATCTTCGCCGTGGTGGCGTCACCGATACCGAGCTTGCGCGCGATGCTGCGCGACGCCTCGTTGGTCAGGGTCTGGTAAGCCCGCGCGTGCGGATCGAACTCCTGCCAGATCGCGAACTCGTTCTGGGCGACATTCGATTCGCGGAATGGCTGCGATGCGCCATGGCAGACGCTGTTGCTGCAACTGGCGACACCAAGGTGCTTGTGTGCCTCGATTGCGGCAACGGCAGAGGGTGCCGCGGCGGCACTCGCTGCGAACCCCATGAGGACTACCGCCAGCAATGCAAACGCGCAACGTCCCATCGACATTCTCCCCGTGGCTGTCCGCCTGGAATCACGTTCGGGTGACACTTCCCCGGCCGCATTATGCACCACATCGCCGCGAGAACCCACGCGCCCGGACAGACGCCGGTCAGCCCGATCGGCGCCAGACGCAAGCGCCTGCACTGACCTTGTCGATCGCGGCGATCCGCAGCTCGTGCGCCGCACGCTCGGCGGGGTCGGCGCGCAATACACGCAGGCGGCCACGCACTACCGGAGCAGACTGCGCATGGGCGGGTTCGTCCTTCGCCGCTGAATTGCCAAGGCCAAGATCGCCCTGCCCCGCAGTCATCGCCAGGTAGACGTCGGCCAGCAGTTCCGCGTCGAGCAAGGCGCCATGCAGTTCGCGATGGCTGTTGCTGACACCGAGGCGCCGGCACAGCGCGTTGAGGTTGTTCTGCTGGCCCGGGTACTTCTCGCGCGCGAGCGCAAGGGTGTCCAGTACCCGCGCGTGGTCGCCGATCCGGCCAAGGGCCACGTCCAGGCGCGCGAGTTCGCCGTCGATGAAGCCGACATCGAACGCGGCGTTGTGGGCGATGATTTCCGCACCGGCGACGAAGGCGAGGAATTCGGTGCAGATCTCGGCGAAGCGTGGCTTGTCGGCGAGAAACTCCTCGGAGATCCCATGCACCTCACGTGCGCCCTGGTCGATCGCCCGATCCGGATTCAGGTAGCAGTGGAACGTGCGCCCGCTGACCCGGCGTTCGAGCAGTTCGACGCAACCGATCTCGATCAGGCGATGGCCCTTGTGGACTTCCAGCCCGGTGGTTTCGGTATCGAGCACGACCTGTCTCATTGGCGCTCCAGTGCACGCTCGACCGCGTTCTCGGCTGCCTTGCGCGCGAGCTGGTCCACGCGCTCGTTCTCGGCATGGCCGGTATGCCCGCGAACCCAGTGCCAGGTCACCACATGCGCTGCGCGCGCGCTGTCCAGGCGCTCCCACAAGTCGCGGTTCTTCACCGGAGCACCGGACGCCGTGCGCCAGCCCTTGGCGATCCAGCCGGGCAGCCATTCCTCTATGCCACGCATGACGTACTGGGAATCCGTGGTCAGATCGACACGGCATGGCTTGCGCAGCGCCACGAGCGCTTCGATCGCCGCCATGAGTTCCATGCGGTTGTTGGTGGTCAGCAGCTCGCCGCCACTGATCTCGCGTTCGTGCTTTCCGGCGCGCAGCAACGCCGCCCAACCTCCCGGCCCCGGGTTGCCCAGACAGGCACCATCGGTAAACACCTCGACCCGCGACGCCTCGCTCATGCACTGGCGCGCCGGTTGGCCGGCTGGGCGAATCCAGCGCCGAGGGCGGCCCGCTGTTTCCCCCGCGAACGCAACGGAATCGGTCGCGCGGAAACGCCGCTCTTGCGCGCGACCAGCATCCACGCGCCATGCCAGCGGGCGCCGCGCTTCGCGTGCAGCGGGGTGATGCCGCCGTCGCCCGCAAGCGGCCAGTTGCCGCCGAGAAATTCGTGGGCGCCGGTCGCCAGACCCAGTCCTTCGAGCCGGCGGCGCACGTGGGCGACGCCGTGGAATCGCGGTACGCACACGCCGCTGCGGGACTGGCGCAGCCACCACAATCGCCAGGTACTGAGCGGATTCAGGCCGAACAGCACGAGGGTGCCGCCCGGCGCCAGCACGCGGGTCAGTTCGCGTTCCAGTCCGCTGTCAGCGGGAAGCAGCTCCAGCGCATGACGCACGATCAGCAGCGATGCCGAATCGGTAGTCCATGGCAGGGCCGAAGCGGCACATTCGAAGTCGCCGCACAAGGCCTGACCGCGAACGTACAGGTGCGACAGATGCGGCCGGTCATTGAGTTGCGGCGCAGCGGCGTCCTCGCGCGGACCGATCGAAAGTGCCGGTCCGGCAATCGCGGATCGCGCCTGGCGCTGCGCCAGCGCCCACTCCAGCGCCAGCAACCGGCGTGTCTCGGGCAGGGAAAACGCATTGTCGCCAAGCAGATTCAATTCACCAGGTCCACGGTTGCAGGGGCGGCCAGCACGGAAGTCTACCGCGCCACCCGGGCCCGTCGCACGGGTCGGCGCGCGCGGCAACCCCTCCCCGTTATAGTTGGCCGATGGAACCGACACGCCTGCTGCCGATCCCGGCACTCAGCGACAACTACATCTGGCTGCTGGCCGACGATCGCGGCGATGCACTGATCGTCGATCCCGGCGAATCGGCCCCCGTGGAAGCCGTGCTCATGCGTGAGCACCTGCGTCTGCGCGCGATCCTGCTGACCCATCACCACCCCGATCACACCGGTGGCGTGGCCGCACTCGCGGCCCGTCACGACGTCGAGATCCATGCTCCGCATGACGATCGCATCGCCCTGGCCAGCCATCGGGTCGGCGACGGCGATCGCGTGAGGCTGGGCAGTCCGGCCTGCGAATTCGCCGTGATCGGCGTGCCCGGCCACACCACCAGCCACATCGCGTTTCATGGCCACGGCCTGCTGTTCTGTGGCGACACCCTTTTCAGCGTCGGCTGCGGGCGCATGTTCGAGGGCACACCCCGGCAGATGCTCGATTCGCTCGACCGCCTTGCCGCCCTGCCCGATGCGACCCGGGTCTGCTGCGGACACGAATACACGCAGGCCAACTGCGCGTTCGCGGTGGCCATCGAACCCGACAATGCGGCCTTGCGCGAACGCAGCGAGGCCGTGCGCGAACTGCGCGAGCGCGGTGCGCCGAGCGTACCGAGCCTGCTGGCCGACGAACGCGCGTGCAACCCGTTTCTGCGTGTGGACAGGCCATCGATCCAGGCCGCGCTGTCGGCGCGCGTCGGCGCGAACGCCGACCGGGTCGAGCGCTTCGCCGCCTTGCGCCGGCTCAAGGACGATTTCCGGCCACCCGCACGATGAGTGGGTGGAACGTGTTGCGTGCGCTCGCGCTGGCTTTGCTCGCCGCGCTGCTGTTCGCCTGCGCCACCCCGGCTCAGCGTGCGCTCGCGCCCCCGGTGCCGCCGACCGGACCCGATATCCAGGCTCCCGCGTCGGGCGAACCCTTGGCGCCTGTGGTCGATGCGGAACCGATCGATTCCGCGCCCGCGTCGCCCTGGCAACGCCTGCGCACGCAGTGGGCCATGGCTGGCTGCGGGCACGCCGGCGAAGTCGAACGCGAGGCGCGTCGCTACACGCGCAATCCGCGCCAGTTCAGCGCGAGCTGGCAACGCGCGATGCCGTTTCTTCTGCTCGTCCTCGACGAGATCGAACGCCGGCGGCTGCCGGCCGAGTTCGCCCTGCTGCCCTACGTCGAAAGCCACTACACCCCGATCGCGGCGAACGGCGATGGACCCGCCGGCATGTGGCAACTGATGCCGCGCACCGCCCGCGAACGCGGCCTGCGTGTGCGTCGCGATCTCGACGAGCGTCTCGATCCGATCGCGTCGACCCACGCCGCGCTGGATCTGATCGAGCGCTACGACCGCGAATTCGGCGACTGGCGCCTCGCGACGATGGCATTCAATGCGGGCGAATACCGGGTCAAACGCGAATTGCGCAAACACCGCGACGCGCCGCTGGATGACGCCCAGCTTGCGCGCCTGGACCTGAGTCCGATCACCCACCAGCACCTCGTGCGGCTGCTTGCCCTGGCCTGCATCGTCGCCGACCCGCAGCGCTTTGCGATCGAGCTTCCCGATCCGGAACCTTCCGATGTCCTGGTCGCGTTGGACACCGCAGCGCTCGACCTGCGGATTGCCGCGCGTCTGGCCGGCATGCCTGACGCCGCCTTGCAGCGATTCAATGCCGCCCACCGCGGCCCCCGCATGGCCGACGACGCACCGCAACGGCTGCTGGTGCCCGGCGATCGCATTGCGTCGTTGTCCGCGGCCCTGCGCGACGCGGCGCCCGCCGTACACGGGCCCTGGCGAACCTTGCGGGCGAGCGAACCGTTGCGCCTTCCCGAGCTGGCCGGGTCGGCAAACGTCGACAGCTCTCTGCTTGCGCAAGTCAACGGCCTGGATCCGGACGCGGTCGTGGCCGCAGGCGGGCGAATCCTCGTGCCGGGACATGACGCGGAGAAAATCGCCGAAGCGCAAGCGGTCGGCACGACACCCCACATCGTCGCCAAGGGGGATTCGCTGTGGACGATCGCGCGCCGTCATGGCGTGCGCGTTGCCGACCTGCTGAACTGGAATGCGCTGCGAGCGAACACGATCCTGCGGCCCGGCATGCGCCTGGACGTGCACGCTCCCGCGCGCTGACCCGTCGCGCCGGACGAGTCAGGTAGAATCCGCAGCGAAATTGCGGCAGCGGACGGTGCATGCCCGCCTGCCACACCACGTCCATTGCACGATTCGGGAGGATTCATGGGATTTCTGCACGGCAAGCGCGCACTGATCGTGGGCATTGCGAGCACGCGCTCGATCGCCTGGGGCATCGCCAGCGCCATGCACCGAGAAGGTGCACAACTGGCTTTCACCTACCAGGGCGAGAAACTCAAGAGCCGCGTCGACGAGGCCGCCAACGAGTTTGGCTCGAACATCGTCATGCCGCTGGACGTGGCCGATGACGCGCAGATCGAGCAGGTGCGCGAGGACCTGTCCAGCCACTGGGACGGGTTCGACATCCTCGTCCACTCGGTCGGTTTCGCCCCGCGCGAGACCCTGCAGGGCGAGTACCTGGACAACCTCACGCGCGAAGGATTCGCGATCGCGCACGACATATCGAGCTACAGCCTGGCCGCGCTGGCCAAGGCATTGCGCCCGATGATGCAGGGTCGAGCGGGCGCGATCCTCACGCTGTCCTACCTCGGCGCGATCCGCGCGCTCAAGAACTACAACGTCATGGGCCTGGCCAAGGCCAGCCTCGAAGCCAATGTGCGCTACCTGGCCTACAACCTCGGTCCCGAAGGAATCCGCGTAAACGCGATTTCCGCCGGACCGATCAAGACCCTCGCAGCAGCCGGCATCGGCAATTTCCGCAAGATGCTCGACCACGTTGAAACCAATGCGCCGTTGCGCCGCAGCGTGACGATCGACGAAGTCGGCAATGTCGGCGCATTCCTGTGCTCGGACCTCGCCTCGGGCATCACCGGCGAAATCACCTACGTCGACGCCGGCTACAACACGGTCGGACTGGCCGGGTTGTAGAAAGGCAGACAACGTCATGCGTGGTGGTCCTCCCGTAGAGCCGAGCTTGCTCGGCTGCTTTTTTCACCGACACGGGAACCGCCAACGGCCAAGGCAGCGGAGCAAGCTCCGCTCTACAAGAGGCGGATGCGGACGACAACCTCGTAGCCGAGCTTGCTCGGCTGCTCTTCTCTCCACGCCAACGCAACGGCAACAGCAACAGCAGCGGAGCAAGCTCCGCTCTACGAAGTGTCTAGGCGTCGCGGGGTCCCCGTAGAGCCGAGCTTGCTCGGCTGCTCTTCTCCCATGCTCGGGAACCGTCACCGGCAAAGACAGCGGGCAACGCCACTTCCCTTCTCCCTCCGGGAGAAGCTGGCGCGCAGCGCCGGATGAGGGAGAGGTCGCGCACGACACCTGCCGCGGCAAACCGCAGCATCCTTCCCTCATCCGCCTTCGGCACCTTCTCCCGGAGGGAGAAGGGAAAACCATCCCGTAGAGCCGAGCTTGCTCGGCTGCTTCTGCGTCGTGCGCGGGAAACGGCAACAGCAGAGACAGCGGAGCAAGCTCTACGGGACGCGCGTCGTGGTGCGCACGCCCACCCAGGCCTGCCCGGCAGCCGCTGTTCTCATTGCGGCGCCGCGACGCCCTCACGCAGATTCGAATGGAATTCCTCGACGAATGCGTCGAGCGTCCGCGCTGCAATCGCCTCGCGCAATCCGCGCATGAGCTGCTGGTAGTGGTGCAGGTTGTGCATCGTCGCCAGTTGACTGGCAAGGATCTCGCCGCAACGATCCAGATGGCGCAGATAGGCGCGACTGAATCCCGAGCGGCAGGTGTAGCACGTGCAGCCGTCCTCGATCACGCGCGTGTCGCGCGCATATTTCGCATTGCGAATGCGCAGCGTGCCGTGGCGCGTGAACAGGAATCCGTTGCGCGCATTGCGCGTCGGCATGACGCAATCGAACATGTCCACGCCGCGGCACACGGCCGCGACGATATCCTCGGGCCGACCGACGCCCATGAGGTAACGCGGCTTGTCCGCAGGCAGAAACGGTTCAACGGTCTCGAGCATCGCGTTGCGTTCATGCTCGGTCTCGCCGACGGCAAGACCGCCGATCGCATAACCATCGAACCCGGTGGCGATCAGCGCATCGGCTGAACGCTTGCGCAGGTCCGGATGGATGGAACCCTGGACGATGCCGAACAGCGCATTCGGATTCGCCAGCGCGTCGAACGCCTGGCGCGAACGCACCGCCCAGCGCAGGCTCAGTTCCATCGATTCGCGTGCAACCTGCTCGGTCGCAGGATACGGCGTGCACTCGTCGAAGATCATCGCGATGTCCGAATCGAGCACGCGCTGGATGCGCATCGATTCCTCCGGACTCAGGAACACCTTGGAACCGTCGACCGGCGAGGCGAACGTGACACCTTCCTCGGTGATCTTGCGCTTGTGCGCGAGCGAGAACACCTGGAAGCCGCCGGAATCGGTCAGCACGGGTTTTTCCCAGCCAATGAACCGGTGCAGGCCACCGAAGTCGCCAATGATCTCGAGGCCGGGACGCAGGAACAGGTGAAACGTGTTGCCGAGGATGATTTCCGCGCCGGTCTCGACGAGGTCGCGCGGCGTCATCGCCTTGACCGTGCCGTAGGTGCCCACAGGCATGAATGCCGGGGTCTCGATCGTCCCGCGGTCGAACGTCAGGCGACCACGGCGCGCCGGACCGTCGCTGGAGAGTAGGGAAAAGTGCATGCAGGTGAGCGATGTTCGGCAAGTGCATCCTTCTCGTTGCGGGAGAAGGTGGCCCGACGGGCCGGAGGAGGCGGAACGTTACACGATCTTCGGCGCGTGCGGACAAGGCTTCCCTCATCCGGCGCTGCGCGCCGCCTTCTCCCGGCGGGAGAAGGAAAGACTAACCGCGGCTACCGATCTCCGATACCTGCGGTGTATCCGCGAAGATCAGCATCGCATCGCCGTAGGAAAAGAACCGGTAGCGCTGCTCGACCGCATGCCGATAGGCGTCGAGGATGAATTCACGTCCGGCGAATGCCGAGACCAGCATGAGCAGGGTCGATTCCGGCAGGTGGAAATTGGTCAGCAGCGCATCGACGCTGCGGATGCGGTAGCCCGGGAAGATGAAGATCCGGGTTTCGCCCGCGAACGGTTCGAGCACGCCATCGCGCGTCGCGCTTTCGAGCGCGCGCACGACCGTCGTGCCCACTGCGACCACGCGTCCGCCACGCTCGCGCGTACGCCGGATCTTCTCGACCAGTTCGGCGCCGACATTGAGCCATTCGCGATGCATGACATGGTCTTCGATGCGCTCGGCGCGCATCGGCTGGAACGTGCCGGCGCCGACGTGCAAGGTGACATGCCCGCTCTGGATCCCGCGCAGCGCAAGCGCCGCCAGCAGGGCCGCGTCGAAATGCAATCCCGCCGTCGGCGCCGCGACCGCGCCGGACTCGCGCGCGAATACGGTCTGGTAGCGCTCGTCGTCGGCCGCGTCGGTCGCGCGCGTGATGTAGGGCGGCAACGGCATGCGGCCCAGTCGCGGCAGCAGCTTTTCAAGCGGCTCGGCGGATTCGAACTGGAGCCGGAAGAACTCGCCCTCGCGACCGACGACGCGCGCGATCGACCCGTCGGCGAGCATGATCGGCGCGCCTTCACGGGGTTTCTTGCTCACCCCGAGCTGGGCGATCGCCGCATGCGAGCCGGTGATGCGTTCGATCAGGATTTCGACCGCGCCGCCGGTCTCCTTGCGCCCGAACAGGCGCGCCGGCAACACGCGCGTGTCGTTGAACACGAGCAGGTCGCCCGGCGCCAGCAACTCGGGCAGGTCGCGAATCCGGCGATCCGACCGCGTCGCACTCGCCGTATCGAGCACGAGGAGTCGGCTGTCCGAACGCACGTCAAGCGGCGTCTGGGCGATCAGCTCGGGCGGCAGGTCGAAGTGGAAATCCTGTTTCTTCACGGCAGGTCGATGCGGATCGGAAACCGGCAATGGTACGGGCAAACCCGCGCGCGACGCGTCCGCATGCGCAGGGATTGTCGGGTCAGGTGCTGCATCCGCAAACCCGCCTGCAGCGGATCAGAGCCATCCCTTCTGCCGCGCGAGGCGATACGCCTCGATGCGATTGCTGACGCCGAGCTTGCCGATCGCCTCGGAAAGGTAATTGCGTACCGTGCCGTGGCTGAGATTGAGCTGGCTGGCAATGTCGCCGGCAGCAATGCCCTCGCCGGCCAGTCGCAACACCTGGCGCTCGCGGTCGTTGAGCGGATCGGCGTCGGACCAGGCTTCCACCGCGAGTTGCGGATCGATCGAGCGGCCGCCCCGATGCACCGTGAGCAGCGCCTCGGCAAGGTTCTCGGCCGGTGCATCCTTGAGCAGATAGCCGACCACACCGGCGTCCAGCGCGCGGCGCAGGAACCCCGGCCGCGCAAACGTCGTCACGATCACGACCCGGATGGCCAGTTCCTGGCGCTGGATCCGTTGCGCAAGTTCCAGTCCGGTCAGCCCGGGCATTTCGATATCGGTCACCAGCACATCGGGCCGCAGGCGTTGCAGTTCACGCCAGGCCGATTCGCCATCGCGCGCGGTGCCGACCACCTCGATGTCCGGTTCCAGACTCAGCAGCGCGGACAGCGCGCCGAGCACCATGGCCTGATCTTCGGCAAGGAGTACGCGGATCATCGGCAATCGGCGGGGATGGACAGCATCGGCGGACAGTAGCAAATCCTTCCCGCACTGTATCGCCAAGGATCTTCCTCACGGCACTCCGGCCGCGCCCGACAGGTTCTTGCGTTCGACCGGGGCCGGCTCGGGCAATGGCAGTTCGATCTCGACCCTGGTGCCGCGTCCTGGCGTCGAATCGACGCGCAGCATGCCACCGAGCGCCTCGATGCGCTCGCGCATGCCGCTCAAGCCATTGCCCGGAACGATGGCACTGCCACGCCCATCATCGACGATGCGCAACACCGCATGTCCAGCCACGCGTTCGACGCCGACTTCGGCCCGGGTCGCATGAGCGTGCCGCTGGATGTTGGTCACCGCCTCGCGAACGCCGAGCGCGAGCACGGTCTCGGTTTCAGGCGACAGGCCCAGTTCCTCGAGTGTGTAGCGGAACGTGACGCCGCTGGATTCGAGCAACAGGCGCGCGGAGGCCAGTTCCGCCGCCAGGCCGGCCGCACGAATGCCGGTCACGGCGCGTCGTACCTGGGACAGCGCATCACGCGCCACCCGCGTGACTTCGTCGATCTCGCGGCGCGCGGCGGCGGCGTCCCGTTCGACGAGCTTGCCGGCCAGTTCCGACTTGAGTGCGATCAGCGACAAGGTATGTCCGAGCAGGTCATGCAGGTCGCGTCCGATGCGTTCGCGTTCGGCCAGCGCGGCGAGCCGGCGCACCTCGTCGTGCGAGAGTTTCAACTGCGCTCCCTTGCGCGCGTTCTCCGAGTAATAGTGATTGCTGAAGAACACCGCGACCGAGACGATTGCGGTGATTGCGAAAATGAAGACCGGAAAACCGATCAATACGATCTCGAGCAGGAACGCGAGCAGCAACAGCACCATCCACGAAACCTTGTGCGCGAGGCGACCGCCGATGAACGCAGCGCTGGAAATCGCGTAGATCAGGTAGGTGTGGGAGAACGGATTGAGCGGCAGCAGCGCATACCCCAGTACGGCCACGCCGAGCATGCAGGCGATGCGATGCCGCATCGCGGTCATGCGGAATCCGGCGAAGTACAACGGCAGGAAGATCACGATCGTCGCCAGCGTGGCACCGAGATGGATCCCCGGCATCCCGCGCCACATGCGCTCGCTGCCACCGCTGAAATCGAAGATCGCCGGAATGAACAGGAATACGAGATAGCCGAGCATGTAGAACGGCGTCCAGCCCAGGCCGAGCTCGTCGGGCACGATGCGCCGGCGCCACTGCATCAGCTTCATTCGCGTCGTTCGCATCGAGGTGATGGGCATGCCGGAATTCATCGCAACTCTACCCGATCGATGCGCAGGTTGAACGTTCCGGCCGGCGCGCCTGCGGTGAATCCGAGGCCGCGCAACCGGGCGAGGTCGGCACCGGAGAAGAGCGCCAGCGGCAAGCGCACCTCGGCCCAGTCCGCGCCGGCGACGAACGCGTGCATGGCCGGCATGCCCTGCAGGGTCGCACCCGACATCAGCATGACGTTGTATTCGCGCCCGTCGCCACGCGCGTGGAACACCAGTTCGCTGCGTGAAGAGAAATCCACCGGTTGCATCGGTGCGCTTCCCGGCATGTACATGACGCCCGCCCACGGAAACGCGAAGCCCGCGGCGATCTCGCCGGTGATTTCCAGTGCGCCGGCGCTGTCGAGGGCACCTGGCTCCACGCGCCGGAACGTCGCGCTCGACGCGCCTCCCATCATGCGATCGCTGGTCACCTGCCAGCCCGAGCCCGGCGTCCCATCGAGCGCGACACTCTCGAAATCGGCGATCAGCGACTGCGCAGGTGCCACTGGCGCGGGTCCGGCAGCGGACGCTTCCGCGCTGAGCGGAGCGCGGGAAACGCCGTGACCGTTCTTCCAGATGCCCTGGATCGCGCGCGTGGCGGTGATATCGGTGCCCGGATCGCCCTCGACCAGCACGAGATCGGCGCGCAAACCGGGCGCAATGCGTCCGCGGCCGTCGAGTCCGAGCCGTTGCGCGGGCAGCGACGTCGCCGCCCGCAGCGCTTCGAGGGGCGACATGCCCGCGCGCACGAGGAGTTCGAGTTCCCCATGCAGGCTGGCACCGTGCGCCGTGCCGGGATTGCCTGCATCGGTACCCGCGAGGATGGCAACTCCCGCTGCATGCAGGCGGCGCACGTTGTCGAGCGCACGCTGCGGGTATTCGGGATGCGCACTGAGGGACGGGAACGCGGCCTTGAGGCTTTGCGTCTGCGCTGATCCCAGGTGGTCGCGCAGGCGCACGTCGGTGCCGAGCGAGGCGCCATCGCCGGGTCCGGAGCCGGCCACGAACACCGACAACGTCGGCACGACGAACGCATCGTGTTCGCGCGCCGCCTGGATCACCTCGTCGCTGGCCTCGCGATCGAGAAACACATGCGCGAGCCCGTCTGCACCAGCGCGCAGCGCCATCAGTGCGTCCTGCTCTCGCGAGACGTGGACGACCGTCGTCCGCTGGTGCCGCTTCGCGGCGACGATCACCGCCTGGACCTGTCCGGGCGACAACGTGGGCCAGCGGGTCGTGGCACTGTGCACGCTCAGGTCCTCGACGATGAGCTTGACGAGATCCACACCTTCGCCAACGCGCGCAGAGACGAATTCGTCGACATCGGTGTCGCCAGCGAGGGTCGGGAACGCGAAGCCGTACTGGGTGCCGTGTCCGCCCGCGGTGGTGACCGCGAATCCGGCAGCCCACAGGTCCGCCTCGTCGGTGGCCCGCATCGACTCGCGCTCGCGGCGGATCTGCGCCAGCCGGTTGCTGTCGCCGTGCAGGTCCACTTCCACCGTCACGCCGAAGCGCAACGCATCGCGGCGCGCCTCACCCCAGCTGTGGGTGTGCGCATCGATGAGGCCCGGCAGAATGGTGCGGCCGATGCCATCGATCACCTCGATCCCGGCCGGTATCGCGACAGCGGGACCGACCGCTTCGACGAGCCCGTCGCGCACGAGCAGGTTTGCGTTTTCGATCATGCGTTCGCCGTCGAATATGCGCACATCGCGCACGGCGAACGTATTGCCCTCCGGCAACGACTGCGCCGGTTGCGCGGCACTCGGGCGGGGTTGCGCGGACGGTGGCTGATTGACCACGGCCACGGTCAGCACGGCGACCAGCGCAGCGACCGCGATCCATTCGATTCGGAATTTCATTCGTGCTCTCCCTCGTCAGCGGACGATCAACCCACCGCGATCAGGCGACGGCGGGCCATGACGAAAAATGCGACTGTGACCACGACGAGCACGAGCAGGTGCAACCAGACGCTGCCACCGAGATCGCGACCGACGACCTTCAGCGCGATCTGGCCAAGATGATAGGACGGCCACACGGCGGCGAGCTTGCCGAATATCGCGGGCAGGATGCTCAGTGGCATCCACAGCCCCGAAAGGAATGCCATCGGCAGGTAGATCGCGTTGACCACGGCCGGTGCGGCCTGCCCGCCGACACGGGTACCGATCCACAGGCCCAGTGCGCAGAACGGCAGCGTGCCGACGATGTTGATGACGAACAGCAGCAGCCACTGGGTCGGCGCGAGACGCACGCCGGCCAGGGTCGAGGCGATCACGGCGAGCATGATCGAGATGATGGCCGCAAACAGCATCGCCATGACCATCTTGGCCAGCAGCAACGCACCCGGCGGGACCGGCAGCGCACGCTTGAACGTCAGGTACCCGCGTTCGCGTTCGATCGCGATCGTCAAGCCGAAACCGAACAGGGCCGAGCCCATGATCCCGAACACGCCGTAGGTCGCGAGCAGGTAGCGCGCCATCTCTCCGCCCGAGCGCGAGCCGCCGAGGATCACGCCGAACAGCACGTAGAACAGCGCCGGGAACAGCAGCGTCGGCAGTACATAGGATGGCGTGCGCAGCAGGCGCAGGAACTCGTACTTCGCTTCCAGCCAGTACGGACGCAGCGAGCGCTGCGAAAAAATCATGATCGTTTCCATCACGCGGCCTCCCGGGTCAGTTCGATGAATGCTTCGGCCAGTCCGGCGCGCTGCACCTCCAGTTCACTCAATCCGTCGTCGGACGCGAGCAGTCGGCGCACGACCGGTTCGGCCAGATCAGCGAGGATTTCGAGGCGGCCGGCAATGCTCGTCGCCGCGGACACGCCCTCCCAGCCCGCGATCGCGGCGGCCGGCAGCGACGACACGCAACGGATGCGCCGCTGCGAAACGTGCGCGCGCACGTCCTGCACGCTGCCCTCGGCGACCACGCGTCCGTTGTTGAGCACGACGACGCGGTCGGCCAGGCTTTCGGCTTCTTCCAGATAGTGGGTCGTCAGCAGCACCGAACAGCCCTGCCCGACCAGTTCGCGGATCGCCGACCACAGGCGCTGACGCGATTCGATGTCCAGTCCGGTAGTCGGCTCGTCGAGAAACAGCAGGCGCGGGCGACCGCACAAGGCCAGCGCGAACTGCACGCGCCGCTGCTGACCGCCCGACAGCTTGCCGTAGCGGCGCCCGAGCAGGCCATCGAGGCCGGCCAAAGCGACGCAATCGGCAACACTGCGCGGGTTTGCGTAGTAGCTGCGGGTCAGGTCGAGCAGTTCGGCGACGCTGAGCGTGTCGGCGATGCCGGCCGTCTGCAGCATGAGCCCCACCTCGCGGCGGGCATCAAGGTCCTGCGGGTTGCGCCCGAACAGGCTGACCTCGCCGGCATCGGCAGCCAGCAGCCCGAGCAGCAGGCCGATTGCCGTGGTCTTGCCGGCACCGTTCGGACCGAGCAAGGCCAGCAATTCGCCCGGACGCAGATCCAGATCGACGCCGTCGAGGGCCACTTGCCTCGCGTAACGCTTGTGCACGGCCCGCAATCGGGCGAGCGGTTCGTTGGTTTGCATGGTCGGCTCCTGGCGGGGTGGACAAAGCTTGCCCCCCGGCCGCAACGGGCGGCAGTCGCGGCTATCAGCCATCGCACATGACAGACGTCAGCTCCAGGCCGGGGGTACCGCCCTCCCGCTTGCCGTGATACTCTTGCCCGACGTATTTTTCTTCAATTCAATCAATAGCTAAGCCGGCTTGGCCCGCGACGACCCACGGCGCGGGCCTTGTGCTTTTCAGGAGAGTGCCGATGAACCCGTTGCTGATGAAACTTCACGAGATGCGCGCGTCTGGTGGACCGGCGCGTACGCCCGGGCTCGCCGACGAGCGCGTCGCGGCGCTCGTCGATGCCTATCCCGAACTCGTCGAGGCGATCGACAGCGCGTACGCGACGTTTCTCGCACTGCGTTCGAGCATGGCGGATTTCCTGAAGCTCGAGGAAAACGCGCAGATCGAAGCCGTGCAGGCCGATTTCGTCAACTTCTATGCCGACGATGCGGTCAATCCGTTCGTCGCCCTGTCTGCACGCGGACCCTGGGTCGTCACGGCCAAGGGCGCGGTGATTCACGATTCGGGCGGCTACGGCATGCTCGGCTTCGGCCATGCGCCGAAGAGCCTGCTGGCCGTGCTCGGGCGCGCGCAGGTGATGGCCAACATCATGACGCCGAACCTGGCCCAGTTGCGTCTCGCCACCGCGCTCAAGGCCGAAATCGGCCACACCGTCGGCAGCTGTCCGTATGCGAAGTTCCTCTGCCTGAACTCCGGATCGGAATCGGTCTCGCTGGCCGCGCGCATCGCCGACGTCAATGCCCGGCTCATGACCGAGACCGGTGCGCGTCATGCCGGCCGCGAAATCAGGCGGCTTGCGGTCAAGGGCGCTTTCCATGGCCGCACCGAGCGCCCGTCGATCTATTCCGATTCCTCGCGCAAGGCCTACCAGCAGCACCTGGCCAGCTTCCGCGACGAGCGCAGCCTGATCACGGTGGAACCCTACGACGTCGCGCAACTGCGCGAGGCGTTCGCCGATGCCGAGCGCAATGGCTGGTTCATCGAGGCGATGTTCCTCGAACCGGTCATGGGCGAAGGCGATCCCGGACGCGCGCTCACGCGCGAGTTCTACGACGCCGCGCGCGAACTCACGCGCGCGCACGGTGCCCTGTTGCTGGTCGATTCGATCCAGGCCGGACTGCGCGCGCACGGGGTCTTGTCGATCGTCGACTATCCGGGCTTCGAGGGCATCGCGGCGCCGGACATGGAAACCTATTCCAAGGCACTCAACGCCGGACAGTATCCGCTGTCCGTGCTTGCAGTGACCGCAGACGCAGCCGCGCTCTATCGCAAGGGCATCTACGGCAACACGATGACGAGCAATCCGCGCGCGCTCGAAGTCGCCTGCAGCGTGCTCGACCTGCTCACTCCGGCGATGCGCGAGAACATCCGCGCCCGCGGGCGCGAGTTCGTCGCCAAACTCCAGGCACTCAAGGACGAATTGCCCGGCTACATCACGCGCGTGCAGGGAACCGGCCTGCTGTTCTCCTGCGAGCTGTCGGCGGACTTCAAGTGCTTCGGCAGCGGCAGCACCGAGGAATGGATGCGCGAGCATGGCTACGGCGTGATCCACGGCGGCGCCAATTCGCTGCGCTTCACCCCGCACTTCGCGATCACGAGCGCCGAAGTCGACCTGCTCGTCGATGGCGTGCGCCTGGCGTTGTGCGAGGGTCCGCGCCTGGCCAAGGCTGCCGCGCAGCAGGCCGCGGCGGCCTGAACCACGGCACGCAGCGAGGTATCCGGAAAAGGCGGCGGTCCTGAACAGCCGCCGACGGGATCCCCGGCGATGGATCAGCGGAAACGATCGGTCGCGGCGACGAGCTCGCTGGCAATGCCGGCTTCGAATGCGGAATGGCCCGCATCGGGCACGATGCGCAGGTCCGCTTCGGGCCAGGCGCGATGCAGGTCCCAGGCGCTGCGCAGCGGGCAGACGACGTCATAGCGTCCCTGCACGATCACGGCCGGAATGGCGCGGATGCGTTCCACGTCGCGCAGCAACTGGCCATCGCATTCGAAGAACCCGCCGTTGACGAAGTAGTGGCATTCGATCCGCGCGAACGCGAGCGCGAACTCGTCCTCGGCGGTTCCTCCGATGTGCGCGGGATCCTGGCGCAGGAAGCTCGTCGAACCTTCCCATACCGACCAGGCCTTCGCCGCCGCCAGACGCACGCCGGCATCGGCGCTGGTCAGGCGCCGGTGATAGGCACTGATCAGATCGCCATGCTCGACTGCAGGAATCGCCGCGAGATACGCCTCCCACTCATCGGGAAAGATCGCGTCGCAGCCCTTCTGGTAGAACCACTCCAACTCCCAGCGCCGCAGCATGAAGATGCCCCGCAGCACGAGTTCGCTCACGCGCGCGGGATGCGCCTGCGCATAGGCCAGCGCCAGCGTCGAACCCCAGGATCCGCCGAACACCTGCCAGCGCGAGATTCCAAGTTGCTCACGCAGTTGCTCGATATCGGCGACCAGGTGCCAGGTCGTGTTGTCGGTGAGTTCCGCATGCGGAGTCGAGCGCCCGCAACCGCGCTGGTCGAACAGCACGATGCGGTAATGCGCCGGATCGAAGAAGCGGCGCGTCTTCGGACTGCATCCAGCCCCGGGACCGCCATGCAGGAAAACGACCGGCTTGCCGTTCGGGTTCCCGCATTCTTCGTAGTAGATGCGATGCAGGGCCGAAACCTGGAGGTGGCCACTCGCATGGGGTTCGATTTCGGGATAGAGGTCGCGACGATCGGTGCTGGAGTCTGTTGTCATTTGCTCTCGTGAAGGCATCTAGCGATGCCATTTCGGGGCGCCTAGTCTACCGGTCGTCCCGATGCGATCCACCTGGTCTTTCCTTCTCCCCTCGGGAGAAGGTGGCGCGCAGCGCCGGATGAGGGAACGATCCCGCATGATTGCCGGTGCGCCGACGCGAAGCTTCCTTCCCTCATCCGCCCTACGGGCACCTTCTCCCGAGGGGAGAAGGGAAAGACTCCGCGCCCGGCACGGGTTTTCCGCCACGGCAGGCAAAGCTTTCCTTCCGCCTGGGACAAGCAAATCGTCCCGACGCTGCAACGGGTAGACTGTGCGCCCCGCGGCGCGAGAGCCTATCGGTCGATTGTGCCGGTGTTCGGCGCGCGGGCATCGCGGCAATCGCCGCATCGCAGGCGCAGACCCGGAGGTGACCGTGTATCAACCCGTTCGAACCAGCGGCGCAGCGATCGCGAGCCTCGTGTTCGGCATCGTCTCGTGGGTGTTCCTGCCATTCATCGGTGCACTGGTCGCGGTGATCTGCGGTCATGTCGCGCGCGGCGAGATCCGGCGCCAGCCGCCCGGAACGCTCGACGGCGACGGCCTGGCGATCGCCGGCCTCGTGCTCGGCTACATCCAGCTCGCGCTGACAGTCGTTGTCGTCATGGTGCTGTTCGTGGTCCTCGGCATCGGCATCGGCCTGCTCGGATCGCGCTGACCGATGTACGGCCTGGCACGCTCGCTGTTGTTCTGCCTGGACGCCGAACGCGCGCATGGACTCTCACTCGCAGCGATCGAAGCTGCCTACCGTACTGGCCTCAACCCGCTGCTTGCGCTGCGCCCTGCCGCATTGCCGACCGAGGCCTTCGGAATCGGGTTTCCGAATCCGGTCGGCCTCGCCGCGGGCCTGGACAAGGACGCCACCCACATCGATGCGCTGGCGGCGCTCGGCTTCGGCTTCATCGAGGTTGGCACGACCACGCCGCGCGCGCAGGCAGGGAATCCGAAGCCGCGCATGTTCCGCCTGCCCGAACACGAGGCCGTCATCAACCGCCTGGGTTTCAACAACGCCGGCGTCGACGCGCTCGTGCGCAATGCCGAGCGCGCACGCTTCAACGGCGTGCTCGGGATCAATATCGGCAGGAACAAGGACACCGCCAACGAACGCGCCGTGGACGACTACCTGCATTGCCTGGAACGCGTCTACGCGCGAGCCACGTATGTCACCGTGAACATCTCGTCACCGAACACCCAGGGATTGCGCGACTTGCAGGAAGAAGAGGCGCTCCGGCGCCTGATCGACCAGTTGTGCGAGTCGCGCGAGCGTCTTGCGGGAAAACACGGCGCGCACAAACCGATGCTGCTCAAGATCGCGCCGGATCTCGTCGAGGCCGAGCAGGACGCGATCGCCGAGGTCGTGCTCGCGAGCGCGATCGACGGATTGATCTGCACCAACACGACGCTCGATCGCAGCGCGGTGGCCGGTCATCGGCATGCCGGCGAGGCCGGCGGACTGTCCGGTCGTCCGTTGTTCGCGAAATCCACTGCGGTGCTCCAGGGCATGGCCCGGCGGCTCGGCGGCCGCATGCCGATCGTCGGCGTCGGCGGCATCCTTGCGGGTGCCGATGCCGCGGCCAAGGTCGATGCCGGCGCAAGCCTTGTCCAGTTCTATACCGGTTTCGTCTACCGTGGGCCGGCGTTGATCGGCGAGGCTGTCGAAGCGATCCGCAGCACGCGCAAGGCGGCCGCAGCATGACGGGATATCGCGTCGATGCGGCGATCGCGACCGGGCCGGGCTATGCGATCGTCGAGAACGCCTCGCTCGAAGGCCGCAACACGTTGCGGGTGCCCGCGCGCGCGCAGTTGCTGATCGAGGTGCGCAACGCCGAAGCGCTGCCCGAACTGTTCGCGCTGCCGGCACTGCACACGTTGCCGCTGGCCGTGCTCGGCGAGGGCAGCAATGTGCTGTTCACCGGCGACTGGCCCGGAATCGTGCTGACGATCGGCGTGCGCGGAATCGCGCCGATCGAGGAAGACGCCGGCTGGGCCATCGTCCGCGTCGGTGCCGGCGAAAACTGGAACGACTTCGTCTCCTGGTCGCTCGCCCATGGCTTCGTCGGACTCGAGAACCTCGTGCTGATTCCGGGCTCGGTCGGCGCCGCGCCGATCCAGAACATCGGCGCCTACGGCGTGGAGGTCGGCGAGTTCATCGTTGCCGTGCACGCCTGGGACCGCACGACCGGGCAGCACGTCACCCTCGACCATGCTGCGTGCGCATTCGCCTATCGCGACTCGCTGTTCAAGCGCGAGGTCGATCGCCTGCTCGTCACCGCGGTCGATTTCCGGCTGCCGCGCCAGCGCGCGCTGCGCCTGGACTATGCCGGCATCGGCGCGGAACTGGCCACGCTCGGCGCACATGAGCCCACGGCCCAGCGGGTCGCCGAGGCGGTCGCGCGACTGCGCATGCGCAAGCTGCCGAACCCCGCGCTGATCGGCAATGCCGGCAGCTTTTTCAAGAATCCGGTCGTCGACACCGCCGTCGCGCAGGCGATCCGCGGCGCGCACCCGGATTTGCCCTCGTGGCCGGTCGAGGGCGGTGGTCAGAAGCTTCCTGCGGCCTGGCTCATCGAAGCCTGCGGGCTCAAAGGCTATCGCGATGGCGATGCCGGCATGTCCGACCAGCACGCGCTGGTGCTCGTCAATCATGGCCGCGCCAGCGGCGCCGACCTGTTGCGCGTCGCACGGCATGTCGCGACCACCGTGTTCAAGCGCTTCGACGTGCGCCTGCAAGCCGAACCACGAATCCTGGGCAGCCGCTGAAACCGCCAAGCCCATCAGGGATTGCCACCCGCGCTGTGCGTTAGCGTTACCTCCATTCGTTTCGGGAACGACCGATGAGCACGATGAATCCTGCGCTGTTCGATGCCGTGCGCCGCATGCTCGGTCTGTTGCCCGCTGTCGTTGGCGACGACCCTGCGCCGCTGCGGCGCCCCGACAAGCCATCCACGTATGCGACGACCGCGGTCGAACCGCTCGCCGTGACCACGCCGCCGCCCCTTGTGCGCTGGCTCAACCGGGCCAGCTTCGGTGCGACCCCGGAACTCGTCGCCGAAGTCGGCACGCTGGGCGCCAACGACGATGCGCGCTGGCAGGCCTGGGTCGACCAGCAGCTCAATCCCGCCGCAATCCCCGACAACGCCGTGACCAGCCGGCTGACCGCGGCCGCGTTCCCGACCCTGACCAAGTCGCTGACCCAGTTGTGGACCGATCACCATGCGGTCACGGCCGACTACGGCGTGCGCATGCGTCCGATCAGCGAAAGCGAGCACGCCAAGCTCGTGCGCGCGGTCTACAGCCGCCGCCAGGTCTACGAGGTACTCGTCGACTTCTGGCACGACCATTTCAGCACGTTCGGCTGGCACTACGACGGCGGCACCGTGTTCCCGCACTACGATCGCGACGTGATCCGCGTGCACACGCTGGGCAATTTCCGCAACATGCTCGGTGCGGTCACGCGCGCGACGACGATGATGTACTACCTCGATCTGCGCTCGAACCGGCGCGACGGACCGAACGAGAACTTCGCGCGCGAACTCGTCGAGCTGCACACGATGGGTGCCGAGAACTACGCCGGCGTGCTGCGCCCCGACGATCCAAGCCTGCCGATCGGAGTCGGCAACGATGGGACCAATGTGCGCCTGAAGTACGTCGACGAGGATGTCTACAACGCCACCCGCGCACTGACCGGCTGGACGATCAAGGACGGCCACTGGCAGTTCCCGGGCGAGAACGATGGCACGTTCACGTTCCGCTCGGGCTGGCACGACAACTACAGCAAGTGGTTCCTCAATCGCTTCCTGCAAAGCTACAAGGGCCAGGAAGACGGCGAGATCACGCTCAACACGCTCGCCGCGCATCCCGGAACCGCGCGCCACGTCTGCCGCAAGCTGTGCCGCCGCCTGGTCGGGGATGATCCCCCCGAAGCGCTCGTCAACAGCGCGGCGCAGATATTCGGCAGCCAGTGGCAGGCGCCGGACCAGATGCGCCAGGTCGTGCGCCACATCCTGTTGTCGAGCACGTTCAAGACCACGTTCGACCAGAAGGTCGCGCGGCCGTTCCAGGCGGTGGCTGCGGCGCTGCGTGTCCTCAACGCCGATTTCACCCCAACCTGGGACAACACATCGGCTTGGACCACGAGCGAGGAATTCACTTCGCGCCTGCAGGGCACGGGCCACCGCCCGTTCTACTGGGCCGCGCCGAACGGCTATCCCGACCGCCGCGAGGCCTGGTCGAGTTCCGGTGCGCTGGCGATGACCTGGAAACTCATGGCCCAACTCACCGTGCTGCGTGTGGACCGCAACAACGCCAACTCGCCGCGGCTGGCCGACATCGTCGCCCAGACGCAATCGGCGATCGCTGCGGGCCAGCGTTCGGCCAATGCGATCGTCGACTACTGGATCGGCCGTCTCTACGGCTACCAGCCCGAAGCCGCGCGACGCACGATCTTCGTCAATTTCATGCGCCAGAACGCAGCGGCCACGGCCAACCTCAACATCGACAGCGAGGCCTGGGGCGGGGCCGGCAATCTCGCTGGGCACTACGTGCAGTCCCGACTTCACCATCTCGTCGCGCTGATGCTCAGCGCGCCCGAGTTCTACCGCCGCTGAGGACGCGACCATGACCATCAATCGACGCGACTTCCTCAAGAGCGGCAGCCTCGCCACGCTCGCCCTCGGTGCCGGCGCGCGTACGCGCGTGGGCTTCGCGAGTCCCGACGCGGCGACCAACGACGTGCTCGTGTTCGTCTATCTGCGCGGCGGCATCGATGGCCTGAGCCTGATCCCGCCGGTCGGCGGTGCGCTGCGCACACAGTACGAGCAGGCGCGCACGGCGACGCGGATTCCCGCGACCGGCACGAATGGCGCCTTGGCGCTGGCCAACAGTGGCGGGTTGTGGGGGCTGCATCCGCGCGCCTCGGCCCTGCACGGCCTCTATCAGGCCGGCAAGCTCGCGGTCGTGCACGCAGTCGGGATGATCCACAACCCGGTCTCGCGCAGCCACTTCGATGCGCAGGCATTCATGGAATATGGACTCAACGGCCAGTCCGGCAGCCAGGGCTGGCTGACCCGGCATCTGCTCAGTGCGGGATTGCCGGCGAGCGTGCCGATTCCCGCGATCAGCGCGGGCTCGATCACCTCGACAAGCCTGCTCGCGAGCACCGAGACGATCACGATGGGCTCGGGCAGCGACTTCCGCCTCGATACCGGCAGTCACCAGTGGCGCGCGGCCGACGTATCGACCTATCCCGGCTACGTCGACGTCCTGCCGTCGCTCTGGCAAGGCAGCAGCCTGCTCGAACGCAAGGGCCAGCAGGCGCTGGATTCGCTCGCCCTGATCCGGCCGATCGATTTCGGCGCCTATGCTCCGGCCAACGGCGCGGTGTACCAGAATAACGGGTTGGCCAACCAGCTCAAGATGCTCGCCACGCTGATCAAGCGCCAGGAACTCGGCATGCGCATCGCCACGGTCGACTACGGCGGCTGGGACACCCACAACGGCCAGGGCAACCCGACCCAGAGCTACGACTATTTCGGCAACAAGGCCGAGGAATTCGCGCTCGCGCTGGGCGCGTTCTACACCGACCTTGCCGGCGCCGGCGCGGCCAACCATGCGAGCCGCGTGAACATCGTCGTGCTCAGCGAGTTCGGCCGCCGCGTGCTCGAGAACGACGCCGGCGGCACCGATCACGGCTACGGCAACATGGCGCTCGTGCTCGGCGGCTCGGTCAACGGCGGGCGCACCTATGGCACGTTCCCGGGTCTGTCGACCGAGCAGATGTTCGAACGCGCCGATGTCGGGGTCACGACCGACTACCGGCAGATCCTTTCGGAATGCCTGCTGCGCCGGCTCGGCAATCCGTTCCTTGGCTACGTGTTTCCCGGACTTTCGAGCTATACGCCGCTGGGTCTGTTCGCCAACGCGACCGGACTCGCGCCGGACTGGGAAAACTTCGACCGCATCTTCCGCCACGGCTTCGAAGCGGCATGAAACGGCGCCCAGGGTTGTGGCCGGCGCTGGCATTCGGGCTCGGCGCGGCCTCCGCTGCGAGCGCCGATACGATCATTTACGACGACGCGCTGCGCAACGCGTTCCAGGACTGGAGCTGGGCGGTCCGCGATCTTGGCAACACGACACCGGTGTTCGAGGGCACCCATTCGATCCGGTTCGAGCCCGACAACTGGACCGGACTGTACTTCTCGCGCAACGGCGCGAGCCTCAACATTGCGGACTTCAGTGCATTGAGCCTGCGCGTGCACGGCGGAACCATGGGCGGACAGTCGCTGCGCGTCGTGATCCAGAACGGCGGTTCGGAACTGGCCGGATTCGCGGCGGGGCCTTACCTCACGGGCGGTGCGCTCGCGGCCGGTGCCTGGCGCGAGCTGCGACTGCCGTTCAACGCGTCCACGGGCCTCGTGGCCGGCAGCTTCGATGGCGTGATCCTGCAGGACGGCAGCGGGGTCAACCAGGCCGCAGTCTTCGTCGATGCGATCACGCTGATTTCGGCAGGCGATCCGCCCGAACCGGGCCAGATCGCGATCACCCTCGACACGACCCAGGATCGCCGCGCGGTCAATCCGGACATCTTCGGCGTCAACTTCGGCAGCAATGCGCAACACGTCGACCTGCGCTTCCCGGTGCGCCGCTGGGGCGGCAATGCGGTCACGCGCTACCACTGGCAGGCCGACGTCCACAACACGGGATCGGACTGGTTCTTCCAGAACATCGTCGATGGCAACGGCCAGAATCTGCCCCACGGCTCCACGGTCAACGCGTTCCTCGACCACACGCGCCTGCATGGCGGCCGTGCGCTGCTGACCGTGCCGACGATCGGCTGGGTGCCGATCCCGCAACGGATCAAGCGCTGGGGTAGTGCCTCAGTTTGAAATTTGGCGGTGCTATAAAGACAAAAGCCGCGAAGTTCGCGGCTTTTGTTGAGATGACATGCACCATTCAGTGCAGTGGTTTCGACTGCGCACGAACCTCGCCGGCAATCCCATCCAGAGTCCATTCTGGGGTCATTCCATCGGGCGGCAGTTCTGGAACTAGGAAGTGAAATCCGCAGCGCGTCTTCCAACAACTGCTCCCCTCGATCGTTTCATCAGCCTGCGTACAACCTAGACTTGCCAAGCGTGCAGCGACCTCCTCCTTGGTCAGCAATCGGACAGATATCACTGATGAGCTGCCGCTGCCGAGACCAAGAAATTGTTAGAAGTACGCATCGGAGGCTTGCTAAACGTATGGTCCGCCGCAAGCGTGGCGACCACAGTTTTTTGATGGTTGAGTTTGTACAGAAGCTCTATCCCGGATTTGATCCGGTGGCAAACTTCGTCGTCCGTAGAGCCCCAAACGTGAAGCCCAGGGACGTCAGGGCTGTGGGCATGAAAGCCGTCCTGCTCAGGCTTTATCAGGACGGTCACCGTTGTTGTGACTGCATGATTTGTACCCATAAGATTCTCTCTGTTATTGCGATGCAACATAGTGTTGCTAGCGCATCGTACCAAAAACCTACGGCCTAGACCGCTTTTTGTTGCCGCCAGTCAGCTTACAGCCGCCTTTGGGCGATTCTTGTAGGGCCCACGCGGCCTGCTTAGCGGCTCCGGCACGAGCGCTGCGATTTCCTCCAGGGACCAGACGTGATCCGCGATGCCGGCTTCCATGGCAGGCGTCACGCGCAGGCTCTTGTGGATGCGCCCAAAGTTGTAGTGCATGAAGTGCAGCGCTACCGCGTGCGCGTGGTTCTCGATCTTCTTGCTGAACGCGTTGGTCAGGCGCGTGAAGCGGCGCATGGACATACGCATGGTGAGGTTCTGGCGCTCGACGTAGCTCGTCGAGACATGCGCCTTGTCAGGCTTGCCCTGCACGACATGAATTTCCGTGCCGATGACTTCTGGCGGGCTGTAGCGGCGCTGGCCTTCCGGGGCTTCGCCGTAAAGCTTGATGAGCATGGCGTAGTCGATGTTCGCGCCGAACGCGTCCTCGACTGGTTTCAGGTAGGCGCGGTGGCCGTCTGTGGTGAGCTGCACGCGGTTCGCCAAGCGGTCTCGCAGGTCAGTGATGAACTGCGCAGCGGCGAGCCCGTCGCGGCTCCCAACGGCCCATGAAGCGATCAGCTTGGAATCGGCGCAAAGAGCGGTCCAGGTCCAGACGTCGCCGATGTCGTCGTCGTCCTTGCGATCGATAGGAACGTTCTTTTGCTTGGCGCCGACGAACGACCAGATTTCATCGCACTGGATGCGCTTACATGGAAGCTTGCGCAGCGTCTTGTCTTGGTACTCGGCGCATGCGATGCCTACGTCCACCAGCAGCTTCGTAACCGTGTTGATGGAGCAATCAGCAACGCGGGAAACAGCGCGTAGGCTCATGCCCTCAACGAGGAGGCTGAGGATGTGGGCGCGTTTCTTGAGGCCAAGTCGGTTCATGTGGCGTACGATACGCCACATTGCTTGAACGGTCAAGCATAAACGTCAATTAGAATTTCAGGCTCTGTTTCAGCGGCTTTGAGCCCGGCGGCCGCTCCGTTGGAACAAAGCGTCTACGCAGCTTCTGCTCCTCCAGAATTTCCTGCAGTACGTCCCTTGCTTGACGCTCTTGCGCTAGCTGCGTTTGCTGGTGACCTTGGCGGTTGGTCTTGGACTGGAACGGTTTCATTTTTGTCTGCCTGATGGCTGCTAACGTCTGTCGACAGGTACTCTATTTGAGTAGAAGATCCCGGAAGAAGTGCGATGTTTCCAAGCGTATCGGCTAGCTCTTGTTCATCTGCGGTTGGCTGCCTGACACGTTTAAAGATCTCATTTGCTTCTCGGCCATCGATCACAAACCCATGTGATGGATAGCTCTCTACCAATAAATTTAAAGTATCATTAGTGAAATTACCGCTTTTTGCGAGAAGCCTCTTCCCATAGTCGCGAGCAATTGCCATAGCTCTGCCTAACTCGCCGATTTGTACAGGATCGATCTGACAATAGATGTGTTGGAACAAGCCTGTTGTGAGCTTCGCCGCAAGTTCTGCAGCTAGCTTGAACGAAACCTGGCCGAAGCTATGGGTCTTGATGTTAAGCATATGTTGCTCAAAAACACCGAAAGCTTGCGCTTGCAAGTGGTTCAGGGCCTCTGTCACAACCAAGCCAGAACTCAATTCGCCTAACTCATCCTTTCTATGAAATTGCACATCAAGGGGCCCAAGCTCGCCGAACTCGCTGAAGACGATTTCGTGAGCACCAAGCGCACAAAGGGTCCCGGCGCTCTTGCAAAAACCGGAAATAAACGCTGAGAACTGCTGGTAGTTTTCTTGCAAGGCGCGAGAAATTCGGTAAGCAACATCGGCGTCGCCGCCACCACTGATTAGGAGCAAGATTACGTTGCTTCTTCGCCTCCTGGAATGCAGGAGTTTAATTATACTATTGTCAACTGGCCGGTTGAACCCGGCGTTGAAAAGGAGCACATCCGCATCGGCGGATTCAGCGATACGGTTCGCGATCTCAACGCGTGCTGGCACCTTGCTTGGCATCGCCTTCCCCTGAACCGAAGCTAGTGACTACTCAGTCAGACTTATGCTTCCATCGCGCATCTGCTGCGAGCTTGGCTATCTCAGAGCGCTTTTCCGCAGAAAGCTTCTTCGCCCTAGCATTGCCGCCTTTCAATCCCCCAAGACGACCAAGCGAGACAGCGGCCAAATTTTTTCCATCTTCGCTTTTTGGCGAAATTTCTCCAGTGGCTACCATTGCAACGAAATGTGCCAGTTGGTTGACGTCGCGCGGGCGTTTGGTGTTGATGCTCATTGAGCATAAGCTATCATGACGTCCATGAACGCTCAAGCATGTCAATGGTCATGCCTTGCCGGG
>Ga0307505_10000460_pt1 | contig 45562 bp, 28 predicted proteins | sample 23_S_MG_FD_202183 | JGI IMG/M metagenome (GOLD analysis project Ga0307505, IMG submission 202183) | Soil microbial communities from Populus trichocarpa stands in riparian zone in the Pacific Northwest, United States - 23_S | ecosystem: Environmental > Terrestrial > Soil > Riparian zone > Trees...
CGTGCCCCCGCCAATCCGCGTCCGATGGGCACGGTGTCGGCGGCCAGTCGCTCGTTCGTTACGTGATACCACGTCGCGAAGGTCGTGTTCTCGGTCGGGCCGTAGACGTGGAGCACGCGACCGGGGAAGCGCTGGCCGACCACGGTGGCCACTGTGTCCGGCGACACTTTCTCGCCACCGAACAGCAGCGTGTCCAACGTGGCAAACGCGGCCGGATTCATCCGCGCGATGCGATTGAACAGGGCCGTCGTCACGAACAGCGTGTCGATCCGCTCCGACTCGATGCGGGTCTGGAGCTGCTGCGGATCGATGAGGGTTTCCTTGTCGACGATGACCAGTCGCCCGCCATTGAGCAATGCACCCCAGATCTCGAACGTGGCCGCGTCGAACGACGCATTGGAGGCCTGGGCCACGACGGACTCGCGACCCAGTGCGATGGAATCGCGCGCCTTCACGAGGCCGATCACGTCGTGCTGCTCGACCATGACGCCTTTGGGAGTGCCGGTCGAGCCCGAGGTGTAGATCACATACGCGAGATTTGCGGGCGACAGACCGTGTGCGTCGGGATTGTGCGTGGGCAGGCGCCGCGCCAGCACCGGCAGATCGACGTCGAGTCGTAACGTGGGCAGCTCGGTCTCGGGGAGCAGCGCTTCGACGTCGGCGTGCATGAGCAGCGCGACGGGCGCACTGTCTTCCAGCATCCAGGCCAGGCGGTCGCGGGGATGGCTGGGGTCGAGCGGCACATACGCGCCGCCGGCTTTCACAATGCCCAACAACCCCACCATCAGATCCGCGTTGCGCTCACAGCAGATCGCCACGCGGTCGTCGGGCTTCACGCCCAAACCGAGGAGGTAATGCGCCAGTTGATTGGCTCGGGTGTTGAGCTCGCCGTAGGTGAGCGCGTCCGCTCCCGCCACCACTGCGACCGCGTCCGGTTGCCCGGCCGCATGCAGCTCGAAGAGCTCGTGAATCAGGACGCCGCTCGGCTCTACGAAGTCGGTGTCATTGAATGTCTCCAGCACGTGCGCGCGTTCTGTGGCTGTGAGCAGCGGCAACGTGTCGACGGTCAGCGACGCATCGGCCACCATCGCTTCCAGCAGGCGCACGAAGTGGCCCGTCCAGCGTTCGATGGTCGCGCGATCGAAGAGCGCTGTGGCGTACACCAGCACCCCGCTGATGCCATCCTCGCCATCACCCAGCAGCAACTGCAGATCGACCTGGGTCGTCTCGTGGGCGCGATCCACGGAGGTCACATCCAGACCGGGCAGGTGCAAGGTGCTGCCGTCCGTGCGCGCACCTTCCAGGTTGTTCCAGGTAAACGTCACCTGCGCCAAGGGACTGTGACTGAGGCTGCGCTGCGGCTGCACGGCCTCGACCACCTGCTCGAAGGGAAGTTCCTGATGGGCAAGCGCAGCCAGTGCCGTCTCTTTCACCCTCGCCAGCAGTGACACCACATCCGGCTCACCGTCGAAACGCAACCGAACGGCGAGCATGTTCACGAAGAAGCCAATGAGATGCTCGAATTCACGCCGCTGGCGATTCGCCACGGGCGTCCCGATGACGAGGTCCTGCTGGCCCGACAAGCGGGAAAGCAACGCGCCCCATGCGGCGAGCAGCGTCATGTAGAGAGTCACATCGTGACACTGGGAGAGCTCCCGCAGACTCGCACTCAGCTCCCGGGACAGCGTGACAGGCACCGTGCCGCCGGCGTGGCTCTGCACAGCGGGACGCGGACGGTCGAGCGGCAGCTCGAGCAACTCCGGCGCTCCCAAGAGGTGGTTCCTCCAGAACTCGGTCTGCCGGGTCAACTCCTGGCCTTGCAGCCACCCGCGCTGCCATTGTGCGTAATCCGCGTACTGGAGCTGCAGCGGGGGCAGCGGATCGCCCCGACCCTCGAGAGCCGTCGCATAGAGCGCGGCGAACTCCCGCACCATGATGTCGATGGACCAGCCGTCCGTGACGATGTGGTGCTGAGTCACCAGCAGGACATGCTCGCCGGCACGGCCGGCCGCGCTGGTTGGCATAGCCTCAGGCTCGTGCGGTCGCTCCGAGGCCAACGTGGGGGCTGTCTCGACTGTTAGGGTGAGCAGACGACCGCGAATCAATGGGCCGTTACTCAGATCGAAGGGGCCACGCGCTTCCTGTACCGTGCGCTCGGCCAGAGCCGCCGCTTGTTCCGCCGTCGGCAAGGCGCTCAGGTCCTCGCGAACCAGCACGAAGCCACAGTCTGGCGGAGCGATCTGCTGATAAGGCACACCGTCCACGGCGACGAACGTCGTTCGCAGGCTCTCATGTCGTGCAATGAGCCGGTCCAACGCCGTTTGCAGTGCGCGCACATCGAGGCGGCCGCGCAGTCGTAATGCGGCCGGCTGGTGATACGCGGCGCTCGCCGCATGGTCGAGCTGATCGAGAAACCACAGCCGCCGTTGCGCCAGCGACAATGGCAGCGGCTCATTACGGTCCGCCGGCAGAATGCGCCCCATCGAGCTACGCCCCGCCGCGCGCACTGCTTGGGCCAACGCGCTGAGTGTGGCGTTCGCAAACACCTGGCGCAGTGGCAGCTCGACACCGAACGCCGACCGGATGTGCGTGGTCAACTGCATGGCCAGCAGGGAGTGCCCTCCCAGCTCGAAGAACCGATCGTGGCGGCCCACCTGCTCGACGCGCAGCAGCTCCCGCCAGATCGAGGCCAAGGTCTGCTCCACCTCGCCTTCCGGCGCCTCGTACTCGCGAGTGGCCAACGCGCTCGCGTCCGGAGCCGGGAGCGCCTTGCGATCGAGCTTGCCGTTGGGCGTGAGAGGCAGGGCCTCGAGTAGCACGAACGCCGACGGCAGCATGTACTCGGGCAGAAGCGACTGCAATGCATCACGAAGGTCCGCGGCGTCGAGTGTCACACCATCCTGGGGGACCACATACGCCACCAGACGCGGATCGCCGGCCACGTCTTCACGTGCCAGGACCACGGCTTCACGGATGCCTTCGCAATGACAGAGCTGGACCTCAATCTCGCCCAGCTCGATCCGGAAGCCGCGGATCTTGACCTGGAAGTCGTTGCGGCCCACATACTCGATCGTGCCGTCGGGCAGCCAGCGCCCGAGGTCGCCGGTCTTATACATGCGAGCGCCCAGACTTTCATGAAACGGATCGCGCACGAAACGCTCGGCGGTCAGGTCCGGACGATTCAGATAGCCCCGCGCCACGCCCACGCCACCGATGTGCAGCTCGCCTGTGACGCCGAGCGGCACGAGCTCTCCCTGCGCGTCGAGGATGTAGACGGTGACGTTGCTCAGGGGCCGGCCAATCACCGGTCGTGTCGGTTCGTCGATGACGCACGCCGTCGTATCCACTGTGCATTCCGTCGGTCCGTAGACATTGAAGAACCGTGTGGACGGGACCGCCTGAAGCGACTGCCACAGTGGAACGGTAATGCTCTCGCCTCCGACCAGCACCGCCTTCGGTCGATACGCTGCCTTGTCGTCCGCGAGTCCCGCCTTTAAAAGCAGCGCCAGTTGTGCCGGAGTGCAGTCGAAGACGTCCAACGCATGGGCCGCCGCATAGCGCAGAAACGCCTCGGCATCGGCGCGGACACTTTGCGGAAAGATCACCACACAATGTCCGGACAGCAATTGCAGGAGCGATTTCAGCGAGCCGTCGAAACTGATCGAGGCGTTCAGTCCGATCCGTCCCTGGACGCCCCCGAGGAGCGCCGGCATCCCGCCGGCTGGCCCGGCGGCGTCCCGCCGCGGGCCGAGGATTGGCTCCATGAACTCCAGACCTGCGAGTGCCCTCCACAGATTGACCACGGAGCGGTGCTCGATCATCACGCCCTTCGGCATGCCAGTGGAGCCGGAGGTGTAGATCACATACGCGAGGTGGTGAGAGCCGAGTCCGAGGGTGCGCGCATCCGGATTCGTACTGGGGCGTGTGGCGAGTGCATCGCTGTCGAGAATGAGGACCGGCCACTCCGCAGGCAGCGCGTGTCGCAGTGCCTGCTGCGTCACCACGACCTTGGGCTGCGCATCGCGCAACATGCCTTGCAGACGGTCCGAGGGATAACCCGGGTCTACCGGGACGTAAGCGCCACCGGCCTTGAGAATCCCCAGCAGGCCGGCGACCATCTCCACGCTACGCTCGACGCAGATCGCCACGCGGTCGTCGGGTCGCACACCGAGCGCGAGCAGTTCATGGGCGACCTGATTGGCCCGGGCATTGAGCTCGGCGTACGACAGGCGTTGATCTTCGAAGACGACCGCCTCTGCGTCCGGATGCGCAGCGGCCTGACGCTCGAACAACTCATGAAGAACCTCGTCGCCGAGCGGGGAGTGACCGGGCGCAGCATTGAAGTCGACCAGGAGTTGCCGGCGCTCCGAGGCAGAGAGCAGAGGGCTCTTTTGGGCAGTCTGATCCGGATCGGCGGCGATCCCTTCGAGCAGGGCCATGAAGTGATCCGCCATGCGCTCGACGGTGGCGGCGTCGAAGACGTCCCGGTCGTAGGCAAAATCGCAACGGGCGTCGTCGTCGATCTCGACGGCGTGCAGCGTGAGCGCAATGCGGCTGTCCTGGCCGACGCGCTGCTCGATTGCGAAAGGGCGCAGCGTCAGCGCGCCCCAGCGCGGCGCATCCTGATCAGAGAGATGCTCATTCCAGAGACGGACCAGCGAGCCGGCGCGACGCGGTTTCTGAAACACATACGAGACCTGGTACAGGGGATTCTCGTCGCCGTACTCGACGCCGAGGGACTCGACCAGACGCGGAAACGGGTAATCCTGATTGCGCAGCGCCGACAGCAGCGCGCGGTGTCCATTGCGCAGCAGAGTACGCATGGATGGCTGGCCGTCGAAGTCCGCGCGGATGGCGAGCACATTGGCGAAGTCGCCGACCATGGTCTTCCACGCCGCCTGACTGCGCGCAGGAACCGCCGCGCCGATGACGATGCGGTTTTGCCCCGTATACCGGTGCAGCAGCGTTTGCAGCGCCACCAGCAGCGAGTTGTAGAGAGTGACGCCTTCCTCGGCACGGCCGGACTCGAGGCGCTCTTTCAGCGCCCGACCCAACCTGCGTGTGACGAATCCCTGCCGATTGCTCGACTGCGCCGGACGGCGACGATCGAACGGCAATTGCAGACGCGCGTCATCTCCCGCCAGCGTCTTCTGCCAATGCGCCAACTGCTTCGCGCCCCTCGTGCCCTCGACGAGCTCGTGCTGCCAAGACACATAGTCGCGGTACGTCGCCACGCCCGGCGCATCGGTGGTGGGCTCGACACCGGACAAGGCCGCGCCCAGTTCGTCGAGGAGATGCCAATACGACCAGCCGTCGCAGATCAGGTGATCGAGCGCCAGCAGAAACACGGCGTCCGTCGCACTCGTGACATACAGACACGCGCGAAGCAGCGGACGAGGCTCTTTGTAGCCATCGCGAAGAAAGGGAGCCCAGGCCTCGCCCTGCACTCTTGCGCGCAGCGCGTCCGCGCTCATGCCCGCGGCATCGACGACCTCCAGCCGGAACGGCATCTCCGCGAGAATCCGCTGGCCCAGCTCCATCGACACTTCTGCACGCAGCATCGGATGACGCGCAATCAGGCCGCGGAGAGCGGTCTCCATGGCGGGCGCATCGACGGCGCCCTGCAGACGGGCCACGAAGACGTTGTTGTGGTTCCCGCGGTTCGCCGGCTCCAGCTCATAGGCGAAGCAGCGGCTGCGCTGTGCAATCGACAGCGGGAACCAGGAAGTGTCTATCGAAGGGGTACCCATTCTTCAATACCTTTGCTTGTGGGGTGCCGGGTGATTCATGCCCGGGCGGGCGGGGCGCCAGGTCAACGCCGGTTGAGACCTGCCAGGCTCTTACGCCGGAGGCGTTACGGACATTAGCATTAGCCGGTGGCAAGCGCCGGATGGCGCGCCGCCACCGGTAGCAGCGCCCGTGCCATGCACCCCGGCAGGGGTGCCGGAATCATTCGCAATGCTCCGCGACCCCTGCCGGGGTCGAGGTTCTGTTCACATTCAACCGGTGGCGGCGCGCCGAAGGCGCTTGCCACCGGCTAATCTCCGTAACGCCTCCGGCGTAAGACGCTCGAGTTTTGGACATTTCTGCGCGGCATCCACGTCGTTGGACCGCCGGCTGGCAGCCGGCGCTCCTCCGCGCCGCCTACGGCGGCAAGGTTTTCCCATCGACATTCCTGGCGCCTCGCCAGCCTATTGCAGCGTCGCCGCCGGACGTTGAACGTGGTTCGCAGCGCCCGGAACCGACGAGGCCGCGGCCTCGAGGACCTGCTTGAAGTTGAACTCACGCCGCGTTCGCTCGATCTCCACTTGCAGGCTGTGCAGCTTCGCGTGGACTGCGCCGCGATCGTAGTCTTCGTGAAGAACGTACCGGTCGACACAGGAGCGGAAGGCCTGGTCGAACTCCGGGTTCTCCGCAGGGCTCGGAATGTGTCTGGCCACGCCGAGCTCCTCGAGCTCCAGTGCCACGTCTTCCCGGTCGTACATCTGAGTGCCGAGCGTCACACTGAACAGCCCGTGCAGCAGTGGGTAGTGATAGGCACCGCTACCGCAGTGATGAAACATGAGATCGACGTTCTCGCAGACGTAATGCATGGGTAGATACTGAGAGTGGAAGTAGGTGCTCGGAAACGCCGCCTGAAGCGGCGCGCGGCCCACGTCGACGTTCGTCACGACGGCGACTCCCTTCTCCAGCATGGACCGGATGCCTTCCGCGATCGCCGCCGGAGTGTCACGCCCCTGTGTCACTCCATAGGTCAGATACACTCTCTTCCGGTCGCGATTGCGCTCAAAGAATTGCGCCAGCGGGTGTCGTGGCAGGAGGTCGATGTCTTCGAGCAGCAGCGGTCCCGAGTAGGTGCACCTGGGATCCCGCTTCAGGCTCTCATCCACGACCTCGATGGAGCGGATTCCCGGAATGATCCGAGCCTCGGCCTGAAAGAAGTCCTGGAAGTTCCGGTACGTCTGAAGGCCGTAGCGTTCGACGCTCGGCATCTGATCCGCCGTGTGTCCCACGCTGTGGGTGTGCTGTGAATTCTTCGGCGGCATGTTCGGAAAGACACCCGTTCTGAGGATGGTCACGCGCGGCAACGGCTTGATCTGGCGCGCATAGGCGGTGACCAGGTTCGTGTCATCGACGATGATGCTCGGCTGGAACTCCGCATACGCTGCCAGCTCCGAGCTGATCGTGTAGTTGTGATGGGTCCGCAAGAGATTCAGGCCAAAGCCCCGCTGAAGCAGGTTCCCCTGCTGCTGCTTCGCGGCCTCGGACAGGAAGAAGGCGCTCTCGATGCTTCCATCGAGTTGCCGGTGCAGACTCACGAGCGGAATCAGATGCGAAACGCCCCCCATAGGGTGCGGAATGAAAAGGACTCTCATTTCTCCCTCCACGGAAGTCGGCGTCCAGCGGGTTGGGTTGTCAGTTGTCGGTTCTCAGTTCGTGGTGATCCACTCCCTGCCGCTCTTCTCCGTGGCACGACTGGATGCGGACAACCGATCACCGACAACTGACAACCGGCCATTGGACACTCACTTGCGGCAAGCGGTACTCAAGCTCTGCCAACCAGCGCAGCCGGCCGTGCGGTCAGCCCTTGTGCTCGAGGCTGGCCGCGAGTCTGATCAGGTTCCCGATCTCCTCCACCGAGAACTGCGCGTCATCTCCTCGGTCCACGCGACCGGCTAACGCGATGAGGCCCTCGAGGACGGTTGTCTGCGGGAGTTGCGTTGACGGGACTCCCGCGCGTATGAGGTTTCTGAGCGTCTCTCGGAGGTCCGCCGCGAATTGGTGCAGATTGCAGCCAGCCGGCCTGGTGATGCCCTGTTTGAGGCAGAGGTTCCCAATCGACTCATCGAACGCGGCCAAGGCGAGCAAACAGGCCGCCCACCGCCGGCCCGCGCTCAAGACCAACGCGGCGGCCGTCGAAAACGTCAGGCCGTTTGCGGCCAGAAGGTTTGTCTTCAAGGACGACAGGCGGTCCGTCTCATATTGACGATAGAGCCTGCGCGGACCATTCGGCGCCTGCACGTGCTGCTGCAGATCGGGCATCCACCAAATGCTCACCGACGTGGACACACTCGGCGACCGGACCTGGTGCCACCAGAACGCGGGCAGGTAGAGCAGCTCGCCGGCCTTGACCGTGAACCGATACGGGCGGGCCAGGCTGTACTTCGGCTGCGCGCTGTGATCCGGTGCGTCGAGGTCCACCGCGGACAGGTGGGCCATCTTCGAGTCGATCGGGTGCGGATAGAGGTGCCCTGTGTCGCCGGGCGCGAAGATCGTGAAGTGCTTCTCGCCGTACTGCTGTGCAAAGAAGTTGTTCGTTGCGTCGTAATGCAAGGGCGTCACGCTGTTGCGGCCGAACCAAAGGTTGACGGAGATCCCTTTGATATTGGAGATCCAGCCGGGAACGCGGATCTCTCTCATGAGCTCGGGAAGCTCCAGAGGAATGGACTGCTGCATGATGTAGAGCTGGCGATCGCGATCGCCGGCCTCAATCTGCCGGGCGGCGTCCGCGAAGGTCATCTGTTGTTCGGAAAAGTTGTCGCTCGTGGATTTGCCGGAAGGGTCGTAGCTGAACTTGCCGGTGGCCGAGATGCTCACGGTCACAGGCTTGGCCCCGATCACGGACGTCAGGTATTCCGGCGACCAGCGGCCGGACATGCCCCAGTCCGCGGTCGCGCCGGTGACGATCGCAGGAAGCCTCTTGGAGAAGAATTGCTCCGCGAATTCGTCTGGAGTGACCCGAGGAATCGTGGCGGCGACCGCGTGGTGCTGAGTCTGCGTGCTCATGTTCACTCCATTCATACGGCTTCCACCATCTCCGCAGCTTCCAGACGGGCAAAGGCGGCCGCTTCGACATCAGACGTGCCGGTCGCCGGCTCGGGGACGCGACGCTCGATCACCTTCCCATCCTCCATGACGAGAATCTGGTCAGCGACGTGGAAGTAGCGATCGTCATGGCTCACCACGACCACGGCTTTCCCTCGTGCTTTGAGCTCGGGGACGATCTCGGTATAGAAGATCTTCTTGAACGCGGGATCCTGATCCGCGGCCCACTCGTCGAACAGATAGAGCTTCTTGTCGTCGACGAACGACACGGCCAGGGCCAGGCGTTTGCGCTGGCCATCCGAGAGCGCCGTGGTCGAGAACATTCCATCGCGGATGGTGACCTTGCGATCGAGCTCGAACTCGCGCAGGTAGCGCTCGGCCATTTCCAGCTTCTTGTCGTCGAATTCGCACAGTAGCCGGTCGAAGAGATAGTAGTCCGAGAAAATCGCCGCAATGTCCTGGCGATAGTCATCGACACAGGCCTCATCGAGCTCCTGGGAGTCGAAGACGATCGAGCCACTGGAAGGCAGATAGTGCAGGGACAGCATCTTGCCGAGGGTAGACTTTCCGGAGCCGTTCCCGCCCACGAGGAACGTGATCTCGCCGGTGCGCAGCTCGAAATTGACCGGACCCACCGTAAAGCCTTCGTGATGGCCGTCGCTTCTATGCACGTAGCACGCATCGCGGAACGCGAGCTTTTGCCAGTCTCTCCTGGTGAGCGGGTGGTCCTCGCCGAGCTTCTCAGGGAGCTCGCCGAAGATCTCCTCGATCTTTCGCAGCGAAACCGCCGCGACGGACATCCTGGGCACCGCGCTCATGATCATGGCCACAGGGCCCGTGACGTAGAGCAGCACGAGCACGATGCCGGCCAGCTCGTCCGGCGAGACGGAGTGGTAGTTCGTGAAGACGAAGGCGATCATGCCGATCACGAAGAAGAACAGCAGATCGCCATAGCTATTGGCGGCCAGCAGCGTCGTCAGCGCCCGCTTCTCCGTCTTGATCAGCCCTCGCTCATTGTTGACCAGGACCTCGCGGAAGTACTTGGTGCGCTTCGCGCGATCCAGTTGCAGTTCTTTCACACCCAGGATCAGGCCGCGAATCCCCTGCTCCAGAGAGTCGTAGATCTGGCGGGCGCGCTTGAAGTCCTGACGGGCGAAGTAGACGGGGATCTGGAACGTGATCACACCGAAGGCGATGGCCTTCAGCACGAAGAAGAAGACGTACTGGTTCAAATAGGCCAGGAATCCGAAGATGCCGATCAGCATCACGCTGTTGACCAGCAGTTGGGGCAGAATTTCCGCGCCGCCGATGAGCCTGCGCACGTCATCGGTGACGGCCACTCTCAGCTTGGCCTGTCCGAATGCCTCGATGACGGGATACGGCGCGCGGGCGATGCGATCGTAGAGCCGCGCTCTCAAGTTGGACGTGAGGTCCATGGAGACCCGCATCAACAGGATCCCGGAGAGAGAGCGCGTCAGCAGAATGAGCACGCAGAAGGCCAGGAAGAACTTCGCCATCTGGAGGTTCGAGACGTCGAAGAACCAGACGCGCTCGACTGCGGTCTCGGTATAGACCAGACCATCATCCGCCGGTTTGATGGACGTGAGAATGAGCGGAATGGCCATCGAATACAGCGCGCCGGAGAACGCGCCGAGGATCACGGAGGCAAACACGGTATTCGGCGCGAAGCGCCCGAACGCGGAGAGCAGCGACAGGCTCCCCGTGCGTTTCTTCTTGGGAGTGCGCGGCACCTCGGTACCGGGCACGGGCTCGACCTGCTTTTTCATCTTCATCGGTCCGACTTCTTCGCGGAGTGCGCGGGCTTCAATGAGTAGTACTCGCCTTTCTCGAAGGCGCCGATCATGTCCGAATAGTGCGTGCTGAAGACGTTGGCCGATTGCCCCGTCGAGTTCATATACAGATGGGATTCGTGACCCGGCCCCAATTGAATGATCTGCCGGAAACCTGCGCCGAATGTGCCCACGTACCCCTCGGATTCCCGAAAGACAAACCCGGAGACCGCCACCGTGTCATTGCCCCCTCCACTGGCCACTTTCCGGCCAAAGAGAGACGAAAGCGCCTTCACCTGTCCAAACGGCTGATGCTTGTAGGCGGTGCGATGAATCGCTCCCCATTTCCAGGAGTCCGGATTGCTGCCGGCCAGCTTCTCCAGCTCGTCCAGGGTGGTGTCCAATGTGCTCGAGAGCATGTCCTCACACCGGCGCGTGCGCGCCTGCGAATTGCGGAAGCACCAGGTTTCCTTCGGATCCGTCAGCGCCCGGCGGATGACATCCGGCGGAGCGTCATTCAACACCTCGGTGAGATAGGCCGTCTGCCCGATCCGCGACAGATCTTCCGTGATGGCCGTCGCGAACAATTCGCCGCCGAGATACCTCGTCCAGCCGCTGAAGATCGACGCGGCCACGCTGTCCTTGTCCATTGCGCCGTTCCACGCGCGCAGACGATCCAGCGCCCGGCGCTGCCTCGCGTCCTTGGCCTTCATCGCCGTCAGGACAGGCAGCAGCTTTCTCGCCGACAGACTGACCACATCTGCCTGGATGGGCTTGTTGTCGTCGAGACTCAGCCGTCCCGAGCGCGCCAGCGTCTCGCGCAGCAGACCGTCGATCCGAGCCGCGCGTTCGGGCGGCGCCCAGTCATTGGAGATGAAATGCAGGTAGGCCTCATCCACCGGCTTGTCGTTCGCGGAGACGATGTAGCCCTGCTTCGGGTTGAAGAGGCCCGGCATCTCCTCGAACGGGATGGCCCCATTCCACGCGTACTCCCGATCCCAGCCCGGCACCGGCAGTGAGCCGTCGCCCGTCTTCCTCGAGGGAATCCGGCCGACGACGAGACGGCCGATGTCTCCGCCCTTATCCGCGTAGAGCATGTTCAACGCGGGCGCCACATAGCCTCGGAACGATTCCCGAAAGGCCGGCCAGTCCTCGGCGTAACTGAGTTGATAGAACGTGTCGTAGCTGCGGTCGTCGTCGGCCAGTGCCGTCCAGCGAAGCGCGACCGGCTGGTTGATGTTGCCGCTGACGTCGCTGATCATCGGCCCATTGCGCGTTCTGCGAACCTCCATGCGCACGGGATCGATCGCTTTGTGCAAGGCAGCGGGAAACTCCGAGGCCACGGGAATGTGCTCGACAGTGATCTCGATCGGGAGCCAGGTTTCGTCCGCCAGGTATCGCTTTCCCTGAAAATCGAGGCGCTCGAAGCACAGGTCCTGTACGTCTGCCATCAGATTCGTGCCGCCCCAGGCGATGTGCCGGTTCTGCCCGAAGATGATCACAGGTAACCCGACCAGTGTCATCCCCGAGGCTTGCAGGCGGTTGCCCTGCTGGATCACCGGATACCAGACCGAGGGCATTTGTAAGCCGAGGTGAGGATCGTTGGCCAGGATGGTCGAGCCGTTCCCGGTGAGGGCGCCTGACACGACCCAGGCGTTGCTGCCGACATAAGCGCCGCCGATCATCAGCTCGCGCTCCAGGCTGCGCTGCATGCTGCCGAGGCTGGCCATGCCTGCCACCTGAGCGCGGTCCGGCTTGCGTGTGTCCGCCAGCCTGCGCGGGACTTCCTTTCCATTGGAGAAGAAGAATTCCGCCTGCTCCGGACTGAGGATCTGCTGGGCCACGTACTTGGCCGTTTCCCGGTCGAGATTGCCGGCCAGGTTGAGCGCGAAGATCTTGCTCCACGCCAGCGAGTCGATCGGCGACCAGGGCTCGGGCCGGACATTGAGGAGACGGAACTCGATGGGCAGCGTGTGTTTTTCACTGAGCCAGGCATTGACGCCATCGGCATAGGCGGTCAGAGAGCGCTTCGACGGCTCGCTCAAATGGTCCCACGCAGCGCGGGCCGAACGATGGATGCCCAGCGTGCGCATCCAGGCATCCTGGAAGATGGCGTCCTTGCCCACCACTTCGCTCATCCGGCCGCGAGCGACGCGGCGTTGGAACTCGAGTTGCCACATCCGGTCCTGGGCATGCACGTAGCCCATGGCGAAATAGACGTCTTCGTCGCGCGCCGCCGAGACGGTGGGAACTCCGTGCTCGTCGCGAACGATCTGCACCGGTCCGCGGCCGGCCACTTTCAACTCCGTGGTCGATGCCGGCAGGGAGCTCCTCATGGAGTACCAGAAAGCTCCGCCGGCGATCGCGAGCGGCAGCACTACGAGCCCGGCAAAGCGGGTCAAGATGGGATAGGAATTCGTCAACCCAGTACCGTCCTTTGTTTCTTCTACTTCTCAGTACACCTTCGCGTAGATGAGTGTCCGCTCGACTCTCTGTGTTTTCAGTTGTCGGTTTTCAGTTCGTGGTGATTCTCGGCGATCGGGTACAGACAACCGATGACCGACAACTGACGACAACGAGCGAATCGAGAGCCCCCCAATTGAGGGTGACTGTCCTTACAATGCCAGCGCGTACTTGCCGCACAGGCGTTCCACGGGCAGATTGATGCTCTGACAGTGCGCGACCATCTTCGAAGACTGAATCATCTGTTCGGAGTCGTCGGAGTACTCGAGGCCCATGAAGTACCCATACCAGGGCTCCATGCCCAGCGCGTAGATGAGCATGTGTTTGGGGTGGAAGGAGTCCGCCATCATTGCAGCCTTGGCGAAATCGGAGCCGTTCAGGCGACGCGACTCCTTGATGTTCTTGGCGATGATCTCCGTCGTCAGCGCACCGTAAAGCCACGTGTACGGGGCGCCGACACACTCCATCCCGATGGCCAGCACGTCCAGATCGCCGGTGATCTGATGGAGGAACTTGTACATGCGCGGCTCCAGATTGGAGGAGTCCGCTCCCGCGTAGATCTTCTTCCCGTCCAGCTCGAAGAACCACGCCGACTTGCTGCGGATGTTCAGATCGCCGTGCTCGCCCAGGAAGGGGATGCTGATGATCCGGCCGGAAGCCACCGGAATGACTTCGACGTCATCCACTTCCATGACATTGAACCCGATCTCTTTGAGCAGCAGCCTCAAGGACGGGTCGGCCAGCGTGCCGCCATTGTTCTTCGGCACCAGGACCTTCCGGACCTTATGCCGGATCTGCAGCAGCGACTCGATGTTGATGTGGTCGGCGTGATTGTGCGTGATGCACAGATAGTCGATCACGTCCGGCAGATCCGCGTGCGCATACGTCTTGTCCGCGTTCTCCTCGGTTCGGTTCGCCAGGACCGGGTCGATGAGAATCGAGCACTCCGCGCTTTCAATGAGAAATCCGGCGTGCCCCATGTATTGCAGCCGGACCCCGCTCCCCACGGCGGCATGCCTGGAGACGGGCTTCGCAGTCGTGAACAGGTCGCGCGGCGCGAGGCCGCCCTCCATGGTGACGCCGTCGAACAGACCGCCGATGTCTTCCAACGACACGGGAGTCGTCCGCGTCCGGAAGAGCGTGTCCAGCCAATCCGAACGGAACGGCACCTTCACATGCAGGTGCTTGTCGTCCGGCAGGCGGGGCGTGCTGAGCACGAAAGGGCGGGCCTTGGCATGAGCGAGGATCCCGAACGAGACAGATTGCAGGTTCTCGTTGTAATACGGGCTCCTGTACAAAAGTCCCTCGATCAACCGGTAGGAAGGCTGATGGAAGAGGTCCATGAACAGCTCGACATACCCCTTGAGCAGGTCCGGGATCTTCTCGTACAGCGGCTCGATGGTCTCCCCGCTCTTGTGCTGCTTGACCAGCGTGTCCAGCTCCTTGACCGCATTCGCGAGTTGGCCGTAGATGGCGAACTCGGAGTCGTAGCGCGCCAGGAGCGCCTTGACCTGATCCAGTTGCTCCAGCGAACAGTCCACGAACTCGCCGCCGCCGGCCAGCTCCGGATCCTGGTGGGCCAGGATGTGCAGCTCGGCATTCTTGACAAAGGAGTTCATGAGCCGGCGATGGGTTCGGGTCATGTACATCGCGTAGGTGATCGGCGCCACGAGGTTCGCCCAGGCGTACCAGTTGTTGATGAGGGGATCCACGTACACGTCTTCTCTCAGGTACCAGCAATTCTCGTCGTTCATTGGTTTTCTTCTCGTTGCGGAGGCTGATCGCGCACACCCGACTGGAGCATGCGCCGTCGAGAGCCTCGCTCGCCCCAACTCTCTCGGGGAGTCAAGACTCTTAGTTGTCTGATTGGAACGCGCGAGGAAGGCGCGCGTTCGGGGGGGTGCGGCCCGGGTCGCCTCAGCGCTGGGCGCGGAGCATCTCGGGGCGAACGTCGAGGTCGCGGGCCGAGGTGACCCGGCTGCTGATCGCGGCGACCAGCTCCTCGACGTGACTGTGGATGAAGAAATGACCGCCGGCGACCTTGTGGAAGGTCAGGGGCTCGCTGACCTGGTCCTGCCAGGAGAGGATCTGCGACTCCGTGATCTCGTCGTACTCGCCATAGAACACATGTGTGGGAATCATGAGCTTCTGTGGCCAGCCGTAGCGATAGCTCTCCGGCATGCAGAAGTCGGCTCGCAAGCCCGGGAGCAGCAATTCGAAGAGATCCTTGTCGTCCAGGATCGCGGGAGGAGTTCCATTGAGATCCTTCAGTGCGTCCTTGAACTCCAGATCGGTCATGGAGGAGAAGGGACGCTCGAACTCCCGCGACCACGGTGCGGGACTGGCCGACAGCAGCAACTGTTGCGGTTGTGGCAGCCCGCGTGCCTGCAACCGGCAGGACAGCTCGAACGCGACCAGCGCGCCGTTGCTGTGGCCGAAGAAGCTGAACGGCTTGTCGCGCAGCAGTGGCGAGATGGCCTGCATCAATCCGTCGCAAAGCGCATCCACGCTGGTACACGGGGCCTCCAGCAGGCGGGTCCCTTTCCCCGGCGCCTGGATGGCCACCACTTCGACCGATGGCGGCAGCAAGTCGCTCCAGCCGTGGAACACTTGCGCACTGCCACCGGCATAGGGGAAGCAGAAGAGACGGTGCTCCGCCATGGCCGTTCGGGCCTGGCGCACGAGCCAGGGACTACTGGGTTTTCTGTGGTCGGCGATGATCAGTCTGGCATTCATGGGAAGGTCTCCACTCGATCGGCATCGATCGCCCGCGCCATTCCGACGAGGACCTGACGATTGCCGGTATAGGGCTCGCGCCCGTGCGAGAACAACATGTTGTCGACCAGCAGCAGGTCATTCCTCTGCCACTCGAACGAGAACTGATTGCGGGCATAGATCTCACGAATCTGCTGAAGCGTGCCCGGCTCGATCGGCGCACCGCCGCCATAGTAGGTATTGCGCGGCAGGTCGGACTCCGGCACGACGCTGAGCAATTGATCCCGGATCTCCGGTTCGAGGCTGGATACGTGGAACAGGTGCGCCTGATTGAACCAGACCTTGGCGCCGGTCACGGGATGGACGGCGCTGGCCTGGTTGATCTGGCGAGTCCTCAGGCGATCCCCGTCCAGCCATTCGTAGTCGAGGTGATTGGACCGGCAGAACTCTTCCACGACCGCGCGATCGTCGGATTGAAAGACCTCTTTCCAGTGCAGGTCGATCTCCGAATAGTTGCGCACGTACAACACGCCCTCGTGCTCGAACCGCTCCCGGACGGCGTCCGGGATCTGCTCGTATACGGCGGCGCTGTCACAGATAGGCGTCGCGCCACCCTTTTCCGCTGGCAGCGTACACAGGAACCCGAGGCGCATCGCCCAACAGTTGCTGTAGGCATTCTCGTTGTGCTGCGGGATGTGCAGGTCGTGGTGATACTCCGTGGCCGTATACACGTTGCCGCGCAACTCCGTGCGAGGCGTCGAACGGTAGACGTATTGCAACAGCTCCGAGCCGAACAGCGTGGACAGGACGGAGCCGAACTGCTGGCTGCCCACGAACTTGAGGCCGCGGATCAGCAACGCGCCATTCGCCTGCAGGAGCCGCTCGACATGTTCGCGGTTTCGCTCCGCCCAGTCGATGGTCTTCGTCCCGTTCTGATCCACCGCCAGAACCAAAGGCTTGCCTTTGACGGGCTGCAGATCCGCACAGTCGATCGTGGCCAGATCGGCAATGGCTGTGTCATTCATAACGCAATCCCTCCGCCGGCTCCGCGCGCAACACGCCGCGCGTCGAGAAGTAGGACGCAGACGCCACGAGCAGGCTGATCGAGACCACTACCGTGAACCCGATCACGAGCAGCGTGGGAATCCCCAAGGCCGCGAACTTCAACAGTGCGAAGAGAGCGATCACCGATAGCCCCGCACCCAGCAACAGCCCGATGAGCAGGCGGCGCACGCTCTGGTGCAGCAGCAACTGCAAAATGGAGCGTTCCGTCGCCCCGACGGCGCGGCGCAACCCGATCTCCTGCGTGCGACGGATCACTTCATTGCGACACAGACCATAAATGCCGGTGAGCCCCAGCAACAAGGCGAACAGGCCCGCCGCTTCGAAGGCGTTCGTCATCGCGCTGGCCAGGCGGATCGCATTCTCCAGTTCCTCGGCATACGGCACGATCGGTCGCGAAAGCGTGGCCGAATTCCGCTCGACGACACGCTGCAGCGCGCGCCGCGTGTCTTCTTCATTGCCGGAATGGCGCACCAGAAACTCACCCGGCGATTTGTAGAATTCCGTGTTCGGCGGAACGACGAGCGTCGTGTACGCGCGACGGTCCACCTGCAACACCCGGCCCGGATCAAGCACGTCACTGACGACCCCAATCACTGTCAGAGGCTGGCCGCGCTTTCCTCCGTCGCCGACGAGGCGGATGGTCCGGCCAATGGGCGAAGCGCCCGGCCAATAGCTCTCCGCCAACGTCTTGCTGACCAGCACCGATCGGGCCCCGCCCACGATCTCGCGGTGATCGAAGTAGCGGCCGTCGGCGAGCTTCGCGCCGAGCTGCACCGGCGCGTCGGAGCTCACCACCACCGAGGCTTCGCCCTCGCCCGCGTCCGCGCCCGCGCCGTCGATCGCGAAGACGGTGTCTCCCGTTTGCGTCCACATCATCACGGACTCGACCGTGCTTTCGGCGCGCAGATCCGCCAGCATTCGCTGATCGAAGAGACGCAGCTCTTTGTCCATGGGTCCGGCCGGCAGTTTCTCCAGGTCCGGATACGCCTCCAGAAACAGGAGGCGGTCCGTGTCGATCCCGAAATCGACGTCGACGAATCGTTTGGCGATCACCGTCAACGCGCCGCCGGCCACCATCACCACGGAGATCAGCACGATCTGCAGGGTCACCAGAAATCGCGTGATGCGGCCACTGGCCCTGCCCTGCGCGCCGCGTGTGCCCTCGCGCAGCAAGCTGGCGCTCTGGACGCCGCTGGCGCTGAGAATCGGCAGCGCGGAAACCAGGAGCACGGCCAGCAGGACGAAGCCCGCGGAAGCGAGGAGGCTCTGACTGTCCAATCCCCAGTTCATCCAGTACGGCAGGCTCGAGTTCAGAGAATGCAGCACGCGGTTCGTGACCTTCAGCCACCACGCTGCCAGGAGCACGGCAATGGTCCCGCCGAGCACGCAGATGATCAGGCTCTCCAGCATCATCTGCGCGATCAACCGCCGCCGCGGCGCACCGAGGGCCACCCGCACCGCGATCTCCGCAGAGCGTTCATTGGTGCGCGCCAGCAGCATGTTGCCGACGTTTGCGCACGCCAGGAGCAGGATCGCCTGGGCCACGAGATTCAGCACGGCGAACAGCACCACTCCCCCGCTGCCGAGATCCGCGCGCTGAAACGTCAGGACCTCCACCGCGTCGTACCGATACCCTTCGTTCTGGGGCCGCGGATGCTGCTCGCGCAATCCGCGCAAGAGCCCATTGAGCTCATCCGCCGCTTCCCGGGCCGTGGCCCCGGAAGCCAGGCGACCGTAGGTCGAGACGACACCGGTCAAGCCACCATCGCCCGCATACGCCGCGGCATTCAGCTCCTTCTGCGAAAGCGGAAGCCAGATCTGCGAGCGGACCGGGAACGCATACCCCTCGGGCATGACTCCCACGATGCGACGCGGCACGTTGTTCACGTGGACGACGCGCTCGAGGATTTTCGGATCGCCGGCAAACTGCGACTTCCAGAGAGCATGTCCGAGCACGGCCACCGGCTCGGCCCCGGCAATGCTGTCCGCGGGCACGAGGCCGCGACCCAGCGCGGGCAACGTGCGCGAGAACTCGAAGATCTTCCACTCCGAGAGAGTCGCGTTCACGGTACGGCTGACGTCCTGGTCTTTCAACGTCACCGAGTTGACCTGGTACACCCCCAGCTCTTCGATCCGCGTGAGCCGCGCGCGCAGTTGCTGCACCTCGAAGGTGAACAGACCGTCGCCGGTCTCGGTCTGGGGACGCACGGTGATCACGCGTCCGCCGTCGCGCAAGGGCAGGTCTTTGTACAGAGCCGTCTGGAGCAACGTGAACGTGTACAGACTGACGGCGAGGCCTCCGGCCAGTACGCCGATGGCCATCACGCTGAAAATTGGCTGCTTCTTCAGCAGCCGAAATGCGTATTTCAGATCGTCCAAAGAGAGCATGGCCGGGGCCTCAATTCTTCACGAGCTGCGGATGGGCCAGCCGGGGATGCTCGGACGCGCGGCGATCGGCAACGATCGCGCCATCGAACAGGGAGATCTGACGCGGCGCACGGGCCGCGGTGTCCGGGTTGTGCGTGACCATGCAGATCGTCGCACCTTCGCGATGCAGTTGCTCGAGGAGCTCGACCACCGTGTCGGCGTTCTTCGAGTCGAGATTACCGGTCGGCTCGTCAGCCAGCAGCAGCGACGGACGTCCAGCCACCGCACGGGCCACGGCCACACGCTGCTGCTGTCCGCCCGAGAGCTGGGCCGGAAAATGCTTGGCGCGATGGGACATCTCGACCTTCTCCAGGGCCTCGGCGACGCGCTGCGCGCGCTCGGCCTTGCCGAGATCGGTGCGATAGGTCAGCGGCAGTCCCACGTTCTCTTCCACCGACAGGTCGCTGATCAGATGAAAGGACTGGAACACGAACCCGATCTCGCGGTTGCGGATCCGGGCACGTTGCTCGCGGCCGAGGGAGGTCACGTCGTGGCCGTCCAGGATGTACCGGCCGGCGTTCCACACATCGAGCAGGCCGAGCAGGGACAGCAGGGTCGACTTGCCACAGCCGGAGGGACCGGACAACGTGACGTATTCACCCTTGTCGATGACGAGATCGATTCCCTGCAGAGCGCGCGTTTCTACCGTTTCGCTGAAGAACGACTTCTGGACACCTTCGAGTTGGATCAGTGGCACTGCCTTCGTCATCCAAGGTCCTCACTTGACATAGACGCGTTCGTGTTTTTCCCACGCCGCAGAGTCGGAAACGATGATGCGGTCGCCGGCATTGAGCCCGGACAACACTTCGATATGGCGGGTCGACACCAGGCCGAAGTCGACGGGAGTCCGCACCGCGGTGTCGCCGTCGAGGCGGAAGACCACAGACCGGCCACGGCCTCTGGCCAATTGGGGGCGGGCCACGAACAGCGCATTCGGCCGTTGCGCGACGTCGATCACACCCTCGATGCTTTGATTGGCTCGCAGGTCCTGCGGGAGCCTGCCCAGAATCTCCACTTCCGCCTTGACCACGCCGTTGTTCACGGTCGGCTCGATGCGCACGACCTTGCCCGGAACTGCCGTGCCCCGCGCATCGATCTGCACGGATTGACCGGCGCGGACGTCGCCGGCCTGGTAGTCCTGAATGTCCAGAATGGCCACCAGATTGTCATGGGGAGCAATCCGTCCGACCTCGGTTCCCGCGGTCACGGTTTGACCGAGCTTGAGCGCCATCTGCTGCACGATTCCGTCGATGGGCGCGCGCACCACCAGGTCGTCCACTTGTTTCTGGATCGAGCTGAGCCCGTTGTTCAGCTTGGCCAGACGTGCCTGGTGTGCGTCGAGCATGGCCGCCAGGCGCTCTTCCATCATCCGCACGGCCTCGTTCGACGAGTCGATGCGCTCCTTCTGCTGCTGGGCGGCGAGCTTGGTCTGCTCGAAATTGAGCCGCGACGCGATGCCGCGCTCGAGCAGGGTCTGTTCGGCCTCGACCTTCATCCTGGCGAGCTCGTAGTTGGATTGGGCGGCCCTGAAATCCGCGCGAAGAGCAGCCAGCTCCGAGCGCAAGACCACCGCGTCGGCATGGTTCTCCTTCCTCAGCGCTTCGAGCTCCCAGCGCGTCTCCGACAACTGTTCATGCAGCTTCGGATTGGAGATCCGGGCCAGGACGTCGCCCTGCTGGACCTCGGCGCCGGCCTCGCGCTCGATTCGCTCGACGCGGCCCTCCACATTGGTGGAGAGCACCTGGTTGTTCTTCGACGTCAGCACTCCGGTGCCGCGCACCTGCACCAGAAACTGGCCTCGCTGGACCTCGGCAATGCTCACTCGATCCCGATCGACCACGTAGTCGGCGTTGCCGAAGCTGCTGGTCGCGATCAGCACCGCGATGGGAATTCCAAGAGCCGGCAGGGCCAGCCATTTGCGGCGCCAGAACGGCTTTTTCTGTTCTTGAATCAAGACATCCATGTTTGCTCCGTAGCTCCGTTTCTCACGGTAAGGTTCAGCACAACGGCAGCGTTCAGAACGACGCTCCACCGGCAAGGATTCTGGTCGTTCTTACGCTCACAGTCGAAGGATGTTGCTCCACGACGGGCGAGCGATGAAGACCGAGGATCGCTGGCCGGGCCCGCATGTTGCAGGCGAACCCGGCGAATGGACAGACGCTGCGGGATGACCGTTGCGCCCAGCGGCCCGAAAGGACCGCTGGGGAAGTCAGCCGCGTTCCGCCGGCATTGTCTGGACGAACGGAGCAGGCCAAGCCCCTTCCCCGCGCATTGCGAGGTCTTGCACCTTCGTCGGACGGTGCGAAGAGAACAGCCTAAGTCGTAGTAGCGGCGGCGCTTCGCCCTCTCGGTTACAGAGAACCGCCGAGAAGGCAACACACAGTTCCGGCCAAAACGGCGCTGAAAGCGCCAGGTGGGCAAACCACCTTTCCACAGGGACGGATCTCCGGTATGTTCCCAGAATCATCGCTTTGAGTCAATATGGAGATACCTCTGAAGCGTAAATCAATAGTTCCTTGTCTCCGCCGATGCACACGGACGGAGTCCGCGGGATCGCGCGAAGAATGACGCCTCGCGGCCCCCTGGCTCGCCCGCACCGGGTTTCCGGCTTTCATGGGTCGCACCAGGGACCGGGCGGACGGGCTCGAATCGGGTGCGTCAAGTCTCGGAAACCCTTTGGAATAAGCGAGATCGACCCTCTGTACTAGCCGACCGGATGCCGATCCTGGCCAAGGAGAGAGACTTCTATCCCGACGATCTGTTTGACATGCCGACGGCGGATGCTCCGTGGGAGATCGCCCACCTTCGAAGCCGTCAGGAGAAGACGGTGGCGCGGCTGTTGTTGGAGAGCGGAAGCCCCTTCTACCTGCCGCAGATCGAGAAGAAGAAAAAGAGTCCCCAAAGGACGTTCATCTCTCACCTGCCGATGTTCCCGGGCTACATCTTCGTCCGCCGGGTGAAAGGCCTCCGTGAGACGCTCCACCGCACCAACGCCGTGGCCAACATGCTCGAAGTTCCGGACCAGGCCGAGCTGACCGCCGAGCTCTTCCAGATCCGTCAACTCCAGGCGCGCGGTGCCGTACTGACGCCAATCGACCAGCTCGTGCCCGGAGACATGGTGCGCATCACAGAAGGGTCATTCAGCGGCTACAGCGGGATCGTGCTGAAAGAGCGCGGCTCGCTGCGCCTGATCGTCTCCGTCTCCATCCTCAAGAAGTCAGTGGCCGTCGAGTTCCCCCGAGAGCTCCTGGAGCCGGTCGCAAGCACGTAAGGCGCGCAATCCAACCCGCTGGACACGCGCCTTCGGGAAACTGTACTTCAGAACTCCGAGGAGCGCTGGCGCTCCGCCGCCGTGCCGCTCTTACTTCCGCTCGATGATCCAGTAGCGGGTGCCGAACGTGGTCAGGTTCGTCTTCGTGATCGTTTCGATGTCGCCGCCTTCGCGCGTGCCGGAATCGAGCACGTTGAAGGTCTCGCCCGCCTCGTCGACGCCGTTCATCACCATGAAGTGCTTGCCGTAAGACTTGTCCTTCTTGCCCTTCGTCTTGCCCGTGCAGGAGTGACAGCCGAACAGGACCAGGTTCCCGCCGCGCAGCTCTCCGACGGCCTGCTCGAGCGTGACACTTCTGCCGACGAACCCCGGCCACTTCGTGGCCACCTGCGTGACCATCGTCGCGGAGTTCGTGCCCTCGTTGCAGACACGACCGTGCGTCGAGGCATACGTGGCCGCGACGTCGGGAGTGACGAACTCGAGGTGCCCCGCCTTCACGGCCTCCGGATCCTCGGCGTACAGGAAGTTGAGCAGCATCGCCAGCGCCGAGGGGCCGCAGCCGCCGGTTGCGATGTCCGTGCAATCGGACGAGTTGCCGTAGCGGATGGCGCCCCATCGCCGGTCGCCCTGCTTGTACTCGACCGCGGTGGACGTGAGCGACTTCCCGAGGGACTTGCGCTCCGCCAGGAGCTCGTCACGCCGCGCCATCAGAAGATCGGACGCAGGCGCATCCGGATCCGATACCGGCGGGAGTTGCGCCAGCTCCGCATCGATGGCCGCGATCTCCGCGTCGATCGACTTCATCCGCTGGCGCTGCTGCCACCGCCGCAGTTGCCGGAGCTGGTTCTCGTGATGCTGGAGCTCGCGTTCGTAGCGATTGAGGCTGAGCCCCAGTGCGTCGTTCCCAGGGTTCTCGTTCGTGCTGGCCAGTCCTTCCCCGGTGGCGGCGATGGTCAGGTCGGCGATCTCGCGTTTCAGGAGCAAGACGCGCTGTTCCAGCGCCGCGAGCAGTGCCTCCCGTCCTGCATCGAGCGCCGTGGTCAGCGTCTCGCGCTCCGGGGAAGATGCCTCCGGAAGAGCATCGAGCCGCCCTCGCATTTCGAGATTCTCCGTCGTGCGATTGGTGATCTCCAGCAGCAGCGCTTCGAGCTCCCCTTCCACGCCCTCCGGCTCGACGGACATCGCCGGAGCTTCCTTACGGAAGAGGCGGCCCTGGGTCGACGCGCCCTGCTGCATCACGTGCGCGAGCTCGTGCGCCAGCAGCCGACGTCCACCGTGCTGTTGCGGGGCAAACTCCCCGGCGCCGAAGACGATGTCACTGCCGAGCGTATACGCCCGCGCCCGCACGGCCTCCGCCGAGGCCGAGGCCCGTGCCTCGGCATGAACCCGCACGTCCGCGAAGCTGCGCCCCATGCGTGGCTCGAAATACGAGCGCAGCGAGGATGGCAGCGGCGCGCCTCCCCCGGGCACGGAGCTCATCGACGAAATCTCCTCGCCCGAAGCCTCCGGCATGCCCATCACATCCTCGGCGATGCGGTCCGCCTCACGCTCGAGTACGTCGCCCGGAGCACTCGTCGTCCCCTTCGCCTGAAGGCCCACGGGCACGCGGGTGAAGTCATGCTGGAAATGGGTGTGGGGCGCGGACACTACCGAGAGCTCGGACCGGTGCGAAGCACCAACACCCGCGGGAACAGGCACCTGCCTCGGGCGTCGTCTGAGTGCGAGATGACTCATTCCGGAGCTCCTCCAGTCACAATGGTGGACGTCGTGCAGCAGCATAGCCGCCTTGACGTCCCTCCTCAATGGGAAGTCGTGGCGGGTGTCGGGAACATCTCAGCCGCGTCTCTCCAACGAGTATGCGCATGTTCCTGCTTGCCCTCTGCTTCGCCGGCACCGCTGTTGCCCAAACGCGGGAGCCACGCTCGGTGCTCTTGCGTTGGGAGAACGACAGCTTCGGATTCTTGACTGGCCAGTCCAGCGACGAGAACTACACAAACGGGTTGCGATTGGACGTCGGTTCACCGGGGGAACATCGATGGGCTCAAGCCGTCGAGAACCTTTATTGCCGCACGCCCCTTTGTGACGACGACAGCGAACGGACCCGTATCGTGTCGTACGCCTTCACACACCAGTTCTACACTCCCCAGCGGATCGAGATCATCAGCAGGCGTCCGGATCGACCATGGGCTGGACTGATGTTTGCCTCCGCCACCCTGAAATTGAACGAAGGTCGAAACACCCAGCATCTCTTCGAAGGTCAATTGGGCATCCTCGGACAGGCAGCCGGAGCGCATTACATCCAATCGCGATGGCACCAGCTCATCGGCTACGACGTCGAGCCCGTTGGCTGGACGCGACAGTTGCGCAACGAGCCGATCGCAAATGTCGTCTACGCATACAACCGCCGCATCCCTGTCGGATCGAGCAATCGCGCTGACGTCATCCTCACTCCGGGATTCTCACTGGGAACGCTGACCACGTACCCAGCGATGGGCGCGACCGTTCGCATCGGTCGCAACCTGGAAGGATTCCCCATAGGTCCGATTGAGAAGACGGCAACTTACGGGCCTCGCCCAAAGGTGGAAGTGTACGCACTTGCGGGCGCCGACGCTCGCTATGTGTTGAACAACGCCACGCTCGACGGCGGGTTCTTCCGAGACGGCCCGAGCGTGGACCGCAAGAATCTCGTCCATGATCTCAAGGTCGGTGGTTCACTGCGCATCCAGTCGCTTCGGCTCTCTTACACGATCGTTCAGAGGAGCCCGGAGTTCACCGTCCGGCCCGACAGCCAAGTGTTCCATTCATTCGCGCTCGGATTCGAACCGTAGGCATCTTCGGCGCTCACCTCTGCGGGTTCCTCGGTGGTCGGCCAGGCGACGCTGTTGATGCCCGGGACCACCTTGCGCAAACACCCATACGAAACTCAGAATCAAAATGACGGTACGGGATCCCTGATCGATCCGGTATGGTCACGATCGCGGCTCCAACTCGACGGTCAGAATCTCGATGTAGCGGTGGTAGCTGAAGACGCGGCCTCGCTGACGGTTCGTCAATTCGCTCACAATCTCGAGACCAGCCAGTCGTGCGAGCGACTTGTTCACGGTCGCGGCGGTGAGGCCGGTGGCTTCGACCAGCGTGCCTGCCGACGCAAACTCATGCAGAACCTAAAATAAGGGACTTCGCTATTTTAGGTTGGGCGCCTTTCGTGAATCAACGATCTTCAACGAAGGGTTGGCAGAGCTTGCGCGTTTCGAGACCCAGCACTTAGATTCTTCGCCGAGGAGGAGGCGCGACCGGCGTCCCCGCCAGTGGCCCGGGGGCGTTCCGCCCCCGGGAGGAGGATCGCGCCGCACGCGAAAGACACACCGTATCGCGACCCTTGGTCTTCGGCTCGAATCCACCGCCCGCGGCGGGACGCCGCACGGCCAGCCGGCGGGACGCCGGCGCTCCTCGGATCCTGCGCCGCTGGCCGTGCTGGCTTACTCCACGCGCTTGGCGGGCATCTCGCGTCCACCTTGATGGAGCGTCAGCGTCGTGGCCTTGCCGTCCGGTCCGGGAGTGAACACGATCGCGGCTTCGACGACCTTGAGGAAGAACTTCGTCTCCGACTCCGCGAATGCTTCCGCCCGGCCCTGTCCTGTCGCCTGCATGAAGAGGCGGGTGCCTTCGCGGGTCACGGTCAGGCTGAAGCCTGGCCCCAACTCATAAACGCCCACATAGCCCGCCAGCACGGCCTCGCCGAGGGTGATCTCTTTCTTGGGGGCGGGCGCGTCGGCGGCGCGCTTGCCTTTGGCCGTGGCCTGACCGCGCGAGTTGAAGGTCACCGAGGCGAGCTCGCCCGCGGCGTTGCGCTCGAAGGCCAGCGACGTGAACGACTTCTCGTAGTGCAGACGGTCTTTCGCCACCGGTACCAGGGCGGACTTCGGACCACCGTCGCGTTGCGCGTGGAGCTTCCCGTCCTCGAACGTCACCGTGCGCTTCACGCCGTCGAAGTCGTACACGCCGGTGTATTGCTTCAGCTCATCCTGAGACATCGCGATCGCGGTGGTGTTCCACGGCTTGCCCAGCACCTCGGACGCGATCCGGTTCGCCAGCCAGGCGGCCTCGACCTCCGTGCCCAGGCTGTTGTGCAGCAGGGCCACGTAGACCTTCTTCTCCGGCACGAGCGTGCCGTGGCTGACGAAGCCCATGATGCCGCCGCCGTGCTCGATGTAGCGCACGCCGTCCTCGTCGCTGATCTGCCAACCGAAGCCGTAGCCGGTGGGTTTGCCGTTGCTCGTGGTGCTGTCCGTCCAGGCCAGTTTCAGGAGGTCGGCGTCGATCACCTTGCCGGACAACAGTAGCGCGTTCCACTTCGCGAGGTCGTCCACGTTCGACTCGATGGCGCCCGCCGCGTAAGGCTGGGTCATGCTGACGTAGCGCGCGTGCCGGAACGAGTCCGGTGCGTCCTGCTCGTATCCCTGCGCGCGGCCACGCACGACCCTGTTCTCATCACCGACGAACGTGTGCGTGAGGCCGAGCGGCGTGAACAGCTTCTTCTGCATGTACTCGGCATACGGCATGCCGCTGGCCTTCTCGATGATGATGCCCAGGAAGATGTAGCCGCTGTTGTTGTAGAGCCACTTCTCGCCGGGCGCGAAGTCCGCGGGCTCATTGCGCACGGCCTCCACGACCTGAAGCGGCGTCTTGTCCTCGCGCAGGTGCTGCATGAAACTGGGGACGTTGGTGTAGCTCTTGATCCCGGACGTGTGCGTCAGCAGGTGACGCACGGTGACCTTGTCCGCGTTCGGAAAGTCGGGCACGTACTTCGACAGAGGGTCGTCGAGCCCGACCTTCCCTTCCTTCACGAGTTGCAGCACGGCCACCGCGGTGTACTGCTTCGTGATCGAGCCGATGCGGAAAATCGTCTCGGGCGTGATGGGGACGTTTCTCTCGAGGTCCGCGAGGCCATAGCCTTTACGGAGCAGCGTCTTCCCGTCCTGCACCACGATCACGGCCACGCCGGGCGCATCCGCCGGCACACTCGCGGCGACGATCGCGTCGAGCCGCTCGGCCAGCGAGGCCTCTTTCGACAGCGCAGGGAACGTGAGAACGGACAGGAACAGGACGACGGGGATGAGGGCGCGAAATCGTCGAAGCATCAAAAAATTCTCCTCGCAATCGCGACGCTGAGCGCCGCAGGTTCAGCGTGCTTTTACGCATTCGAGATGGAAAGGTTCCAACAAGCCGGCACGGCCGGCTGCGCTGGTTGGCATAGCCTTAGTGCAGCTTCCCGTAGGAAATTGTCTGCCCGACGCTGTTGTCAGTTGTCGGTTCTCAGTTGGGAGGTGATCCTTCCACGGCGCGATCGGGCGCAGACAACCGATCACCGACAACTGACAACCCAACCGACCGGACTCTTTCCTCCGGGTCGCTGTACTAAGGGCTATGCCAACCAGCGCCGGCGGCCGTGCCGCCCTACCGGCTGAAGGGCGACTCGATGACGAAGAACTCGCCGCGCATCATCACCGAGGGGGGAATGCCGAACATCTGATAGAACGTGCGCGTGAGGTGCGCGGCGTCCGCGAAATCCGAAGCCTGTGCGGCCGCGGTGAGCGTTCGCTCCCGGCCGATGGCCAGCATGGCCCGGGTGAGCTTGCGCCAGAGCATGTAGCGGCGGAAAGGCAGACCTACCTGCTGCTTGAAGAGATGTTGAAAGCGGCCCGGTGAGAGGAACACGCTCGCCGCCGCGGTCTCCGCGGAGATCCGCAGGTCCTCCGATTCGGCGACTTCTTTCAGCACGCGAGTGATGCGCGCGTCGAGCCGGCGCGCGGGCGGTGCGCCGGCACAGAACGACGCCACGCTGTGGCGAATGAGCGCGCCGATGTCCATGGCCTCCAGCGGTTGCTCGATGAACCGCTGCAGCTCCCTGCCCGCCAACTCGACGCGCGCGTCGGGGAGGATCGTGATGTCTTCGGTGACCGTCGTGCGAAGCCACGTGCCCTCCGTCGACTCCGGATCGACGAACACCATCGCGCCGACTCCGTCAAACGCGCCGTAGCGATGCACGACGTCGGGCATCACGATGAGACCTCGCCCCGCACGCCACTCCCCGTCCTCCTCGGCGATTCTGGCCCGGCCGGTGATGGCGAACACGATCTGGATGGCGTGATGCGCGTGCGCCGGCACGACCCCTTCGCTGGTCCCCATGGCCATGAATCCGCCATCCCACAGGTACCAGCGCGGCGCCCCGCGCCACAAGGATTCTTCCGGCTGCATCACGTCCATAGCACGTTCATTCAAGAACTTCGGCCGCAGCGTTCAATCCGTCCGGACCTCTTCTCCCTATCTTGAGGACATCGCCGGAGGGACCGGCGAGTGAACACAAAGAAGGAGAAGCAAGATGAAAACGATCGGAATTGCAGTGCTGGTGGCAGCAGTCATTCTAACGGCGGCCGCGTGCGGCCCGGCCATGATGCTGATGGGCCACGGAGCGAAACGGCCCGCGGAGAGCGAGTTCGGTCCGGGGCCGCGGCCTTCCGCCCAAGGTCGCTACGTGGCCACGTTGCAGCCCGAGCAACCGCTGCGCGTGCGGAAGCTGCAGACCGTGCAGGTGACGATCACCGACGCCGCGGGCCAGCCCGTCGACGGCGCGACGATCGCGATTGACGGCGGCATGCCACAACACGGCCACGGCCTGCCCACGCGCCCTCGAGTCACCAAAGCCCTCGGCGGCGGCGCGTATCAGATCGAAGGCGTGCGCTTCAACATGGGCGGCTGGTGGGAGCTCAAAGTCGCCGTCGACGGAACCGCCGGCTCCGACACCGTCACCTTCAACCTCGCCCTGTGATCGTCGTGCGTCAGGAGAAGCCGGTCATGATCTCGAAAGGAATCTCACTCGCCGTGGCCTTCGCGCTCGCCGCGACGCTCGCCTCCGCCGCGGTCCTGCGAAACGATCGCTGGACCGCGGAACAGACCGAGGCGCTGCGCGCCCTGTCGCTCACCGAGCTCGAGCCCCTGCCCGCGGATCCGACCAACCGCGTCGCGGACGATCCGCGCGCCGTCGAGCTCGGACATCGGCTCTTCTTCGACGTGCGACTCAGCTCGAACGACCAAGTCTCCTGCGCCACCTGCCACCGGCCTGAGCGTGAGTTTCAGGACGGCACGCCCCTCGCCGCCGGCGTCGGCACGACCAACCGCCGCACCATGCCCGTGGCAGGCACCGCATACGCTCCGTTCCTCTTCTGGGACGGTCGCAAGGACAGCCTCTGGGCGCAGGCCCTCGGGCCACTGGAGAGCGCCGTCGAGCATGGCGGCACGCGCGCGCAATACGCACACGTCATCGCCGGGCAGTACCGCTCCGACTACGAACGTCTCTTCGGACCCCTGCCCGATCTCACCAGCGTTCCGCGTCACGCGGGGCCGGTGCCCGATCCCGCCGCGGCGAACGCGTGGAAGGCATTGCCCGAAGAGCAGCGTCTCGCCGTGACCAGCGTCTACGTCAACATCGGCAAAGCGATCGCCGCGTACGAGCGCCGCCTGCAGCCCGCACCCTCACGCTTCGACCATTACGTCTCCGCGATCGGCCCGAACGGTCAGGCACCGCAAGGAATCCTCACCTCGGACGAGACGGCCGGTCTGCGTCTCTTCATCGGCAAGGCCAACTGCACCCAATGCCACAACGGGCCGCTCTTCACCAACAACGAGTTCCACAACACCGGCGTGCCTGCGAACGCCACTCTGCCACCAGACCGGGGACGCCTCACCGGCGCGACCGACGTGCTCAAGGACGAGTTCAACTGCCGCAGCCGCTGGAGCGACGCAACTCCTGCTCAATGCGCGGAGCTCGAGTTCCTCGCCACCGGCGCCCACGAACAGGAGCGCGCCTTCAAAGTGCCCTCCCTCCGCAACGTCGCTGAGCGCGCACCCTACATGCACGCGGGCCAGCTCGCGACACTCGCCAACGTGGTCGCGCACTACAACCTCGCACCCTCGGCCCCAGGCGGACACTCCGAACTGAAACCGCTGAAGCTCACCCCCCGCGAGCTCCGCCAACTCGAAGCCTTCCTCCGTTCCCTCAGCGGCGGCACACAAGCCCCACCAGAACTGCTCCGCGCACCGACGGGCCGATGACTGCTACGCCCGTGGAGCGGTGGGCTCGAACCCACCGTTTTGGAGTTGGACAATTTCGTGCCGCTGTATCGAGCCGAGGAGCGCCGGCGTCCCGCCGGCTGGCCCTGCGGCGTCCCGCCGCGGGGGTGGGCATTCGAAGCCGAAATCCAGCATCGCGAGACGAACGTCCTTCGCGCAATGCGCGCTCCCCCGCCCGGGGCGAGGACGCCCCCCGGCCAGCCGGCGGAACGCCGGCGCTCCGCCGCGCAGGCGGCGAATGGACCGCCGTAAAGGCGGCCAAGCAGCCGTTCTCTTCTGACGTCACAAAGAATGATTGAGATGTTCAGAAGGCGCATTCAGCGGCTATGATCCCGGCGGGTCCGACCCAATAAAATCCGGAGGCTTCTGACGCGATGAAGTGGGCAATCGCTGTATCGTTCGCTCTGTTCTGCATCTCGCTCGCGGCTTCGGCCAGCACAGTGACCTTCGCCACGTTCCTCGGTGGATCGGACATCGACACCACGATCGCCGTGGCTACGGACCTCGACGGGAACACGATCGTTGTGGGAGACACTGTCTCGATCAGCATCCTCGGTTTGAGCCGCCCCACGACAGCCTTTTCCGACACCTACGTCGTCAAGCTGAACCGAAACGGCGTGGTCGTCTTCAGGAAGTTCCTCGGCGGCAGCGGGTCGGAGATCGCCAGAGCGGTGACCACCGATTCGAGCGGCAACATCTATGTCGCCGGCGTGACAAGTTCGTTCGACTTTCCTTTGAAGAATCCGTTCCGCTCCACCCTCAACACCGGCGGGGACCTCTACCTCGTGAAGATGACCGGCAGCGGTGAGGTGATCTATTCGACGTTCTTCGGTGGCACTGGAGTTGAACAGGTCGGAGGCGTCGCCGCCGACGCCAGCGGGAACGCGTACGTCACCGGCTACACGAACTCCGCCGACCTCCCCCTGGTCCGCGAGGCCCAGAGGTTTCCCCCTGGCTCCTCCGCGGCGGCGTTTCTCTTCAAGATCAACTCCAATGGATCGGCCCTCGGCTACTCCACGTACCTCGGAGGAGCCCTTCAGGACCTCACGACGGGCGTGAAGGTCGACCGCCAGGGCAACGCGTACGTGGCCGGCACCACCCGATCCCTCAATTTCCCGACGACCGCGAACGCCTTTCAGAGAAACCGTCGCGGCGACGCGGATGCTTTCGTCACGAAGTACGACAGTAGCGGCGCCGTGGTCTTCTCCACACTCATCGGCGGGCAGGAGCAGGATGCAGTGACCGCCCTCGACGTCAAGGACGGCGGAATCTACGTCGCCGGTGTGACCAGCTCCAGCGATTTCCCCACACGCCTTCCCCTCATCGCAACCCGTGGAGCAGCACCGCTCTCCGCCCTCGCGGCGAAGTTCACCACCGAGGGGACGCTCGTTTTCTCGACGTACCTCAACAGCGGCGGCTCCGCGCAGACGCAGGCGGTCGGGATCGGCGTGAATGGGCAAGGCGAAGCCGCCGTCCTGCTCGGCGCAACAGCCAACGACCTGCCCACGAAGAACGCGGTCCAGCCCAGCCTCGCGGGCCAGTCCGACGCCTACATCGTGCAACTCAACACCGCTGGCTCCGAGCGCGTCTTCGCCACCTATTTCGGTGGTGGCGCGATCGATGTCCCGACGGCAATGTCCGTGGACGCAGCCGGAAGAATCACGTTCTGCGGCAACACCTCCGGAACCCTGCTCACGAAGAATGCCGCGCTGGCGTTCTATCAGGGCGGCCTCGGCGACGGATTCGTGACCCGCATCCAACTCGAGAAAACCAAGTCGCGCGTCGTGCGGCATTGACGACACGCGCTCGCAAGCGACTCCCGCCAACCAACGATGCAATGGCCTGTCATCCCGAGCGTCGAGCGAGGGACCTGGGTGGGAGGGGCGCCAATCCCATGCCTCGTACCCCGCCCGCCCAGGTCCCTCGCTCGACGCTCGGGATGACAGCAACTTCATCTCGAAATCTCCACCTCGTGCGAAGAAACTCGAGGTCAGAGCGGTGAAAATGCCTTCCGCGGCGCCGCGATGACCAGCGCGACGACGATCAGCATCGCCGCGGCGACAAACGTGACCCGCATCCCGGCTGCGACTGCCTCGGGGCGCGCGGTCATGATGTTGGTGGTCGCGGCGCCGAGGGCGAAGACCGTGCCCATGACCGAGGCGCCGGTGACGAGTCCGAGATTGCGGGACAGGTTGAGCAGGCCGGAGACGACACCGCGCTGATCGGGGCGAAGATTCGCCATGACGGCCGTGTTGTTCGCCGCTTGGAACAGCGCGTAGCCCGCGGTGAGGACGACGAGCGGGACGACGTAACCGAGGACGCCGAACCGCATCGGCAGCATCGGCAGGATGGACGAGCCGGCCACCATGGCCACGAGCCCGGCGACGGTCATGCGGTGTGCGCCGAAGCGGTCCACGAGACGCCCCGCGGGCACGCCCGTCAACGCGGCCACGATCGGACCGACCGACAGCACCAGTCCGACGCGGGCCGCGTCGAGTGCAAGCGCGCGGGAGAGATAGAACGGGCCCACCACCAGCGTCGCCATCACCACCGTCGTGACCAGAGTGCTCATCGCGAAACCCGCGCTCAGCACCGGATCCCGGAACAGTGCCAGTCGGACCAGCGGAGAAACCACCCGACCTTCGGCGAAGACGAACAGTCCGGCGCCGCACACGGCCACGAGCAACAGAGCCGCATCGAGCATCCCGAAACTGCCACGCCCCATCGTCATGGCCAGCGCATACGCCGCGAGCGTCAGCGCCAGCAGCAGCGTCCCCACGGGATCGAAACGAACGCGCTCGCTCCCGCTCCGCGGAAGATCCGCGGGCAGCGTGTGCTGCGCGAGCACGAGTGCCGCGAGACCCAGCGGTAGATTGACGAAGAAGATGGCCGGCCATCCGAGGCCGGCGATGAGGACGCCACCGAACGTGGGCCCGAGCGCGGTGCCGGCGGCGGACATCGTGCCGAGGAGCCCCATCGCGCTGCCGATCCTCTCCTTGGGGACCGTCTCCCCGACGAAGGCCAGCGTCAGAGCCATCATGATCGCCGCGCCCAATCCCTGCACCGCGCGAGCGGCGATCAGGAGACCGAGCGTGGGCGCCACCCCGCACAGCACCGAGGCCACCGTGAACAACGCGATCCCGCCCAATAGCAATCGGCGCCGTCCGAGGAGATCCCCGAGCCGGCCGGCGCTGACGATCACGGTGGTGATGGCCAGCAGATACGCCAGCACGATCCACTGCACCTGTTGAAACGGCGCGGAGAACGCCTGCACCAGCGTGGGCAGCGCGACATTGGCAATGCTGGTGCCCAGCGAAGACAGGAGCATCGAGAGCGAAAGACTGGCGATCGCCCACTTTGACCTCCGTACTGCGGGTTCGGTCTGGGTGGTGAAGGTCGCGAAGGTGGTCATGGTTCTTGTTCCTCTCCGAAGCTCAGTGCTGGCAACGTAACGCCGGACGCGGCGCGGCGGAAGAAGCGCGCCTTGCACCTCATTCGTGCATGCGACGCCACGTCCCGTCCCGCGGTGCTATGGTCGCGGGATGTCCAGGCCCGACCTCAACCTGCTGGTCACCCTCGACGTGTTGCTCGCGGAAGGCAACGTTGCGCGCGCTGCCAAGCGGTTGCGGCTCAGCCCCTCGGCGATGAGCCGCGCGCTGGCTCGACTGCGGGAGACGACCGGCGATCCCTTGCTCGTCCGGGCCGGACGCGGCCTCGTGCCCACGCCTCGCGCGCTCGAGCTCCGCGAGAAAGTCCGTCAGCTCGTGGAGGACACGGAAGCGGTGCTCCGTCCCGCGGAGAAGCCCAACCTCCAGGCGCTCGTGCGCACCTTCACTCTGCGGACGAGCGAAGGCTTCGTGGAAAACTTCGGCGCCGCCCTCATTGCACGCGTCGCCGAGGAGGCTCCCGGCGTGCTGCTGCGCTTCCTGCAGAAAGTCGACAAAGACAGCGCCCTCCTTCGCGACGGCACGGTCGATCTGGAAACCGGCGTCGTGGAGAACACGATCGGACCGGAGGTGCGCGCGCAGGCACTGTTCCGTGACCGCCACGTTGGCGTCGTGCGCCCGGGACATCCGCTGAGTGAGGGCAAGATCACACCCGAGCGCTATGCGGCCGGGAAACACATCCTCGTCTCGCGGCGAGGTCTCGAGAAGGGGCTGATCGACGAAGCCCTCGTTCCGTTCGGACCGGAACGGCAGATCGCCACCATCGTCAGCGGCTTCGCCACGGCCCTGGCCCTCGCCCGCGCCTCCGACCTCATCGCCACAGTGCCCGAGCGGCACACCGGAACCCTGCGCACCGGCATGCACAGCTTCCCTCTCCCCTTTCCTACTTCGGAGATCACAGTGTCGTTACTCTGGCATCCACGCATGCACGCCGATCCCGCGCATCGGTGGCTGCGGGAGTGCGTGCGGGAGATTTGCGGGGAGCTGGCGACAGGGTGAGGCTCGGTCGAGACCCGGGGACTCGTGTCGAGTGTCAGTCATTGATTCGAGCAGCGCAAACCGGGACTGGTGTATTTTCCGAGTGCCGCAGCACACCACACTCGGGAGCCATGATGATCCGCGTTCTACTCGCGCTGTCCCTCTTCCTATCCACCCACGCCCTGCTCGCAAAGCAGACTGTGGTCCTCGGCGTCTCGGGACGGCCGGTGGACGCGGTCGTGACGCATTTGAACACCTCCAAGGCCATGGCCATCCAGGTCCGGACCTTCGATACCGACGATGCGCTCTACGCCGCTCTCCGCGACGGGAAAGTCGATCTGGCCTTCCTCGGCGCGGTCCGGTACGTGCAGGCCCATTTCGAGTTCGGAGCAACGCCGCTCGTCGCCGACGGAAAAGCCTCGCGCAGCAGCATCCTCGTCCCGGCTTCCTCTCCCATCACGAACATGAAGCAATTGAAGTCGAAACGCATCGCCTTCGGCTACGCGGACTCGACCTCCACCTACCTGATCCCTCTGCTCCTGCTCTCGAAGAACGGCCTGAGACAGGAGGATGTGAAGGGGTCATTCGTGAGCCATCGCCCGCAGGATCTGGTCGACCAGATGCTGGCCGGCAAATTCGACGCCTGCGCCGTCTCGGAGAAGACGCTCGCCACGAACAAAGCCAAGGTGCGCGTGCTCGGAACGTCGGAACCGTTCGCTGGACCTCCCCTCGTGGCGCGAAAGGGATTCAGCGACGGGCTGGCCGCGGAGATCCGCCGCATGATGACCTCCTACAAGCCACCCGCGGGCAGGCCGGGCGAACGCTTCACCGACGGCGTCACCCCGGTCACCGACGTCGACTACAACAGGATTCGATTCCTGTGCAAGGTCATTCTCAAGAAGTCCTACCTGTGACGACGATGCACATCGCGTCGAGATCCTTCGTATAGCGAGGCTTGGCGTGATGTGCGAGCGCGTGCGCACCGACGACTACGAACCGAACGTCATGACGCAGGAACGCGTCGAGCAGTTCTTCGAAGTCCTTCGTGGTGCCTGCCATGCTTCGTCATCCACTCCTGCCGCATGCGTTCGAGCACGGCGACGCGCTCATCGGGGTTCGACTATGCGACATGCTCCTCGCCCGTCGTGTAAGTGACGGTCTCGAGCAGCCGGACGACATGCTCTTCGAACTCGTCCAGACTGCATCGGCTCTTGGTGAGGAACTCCGTGGGGCCGAGCCGGAGACGCGACTGATCGGCGCTGCCAACGTCGATCGCCGAATAGACCACCAACGCGATGCCCGCAAGCGCGGCGCCGCTGTTCCTCAGAGCACTGACCACCGCGTAGCCGTCCATGTCGGAAAGCGTCACATCGAGGACGATCAGGCTCGGCGCCTCCTGCCTGCAAAGCTCGATTGCATCGCTGCCCTTGCTTGGCTGCATGAGCGATCCGGAAACCGTGTCTCTGCAGGGCTGTGGTCATCACCTGGGCGAGGTCGAGATCGTCTTCCACGATGAGAATGGAGGGCGCGTTCCGGGTCACGTCGGGAGGCTCGGTCAGTGGTGGAGTCAGAGCGGAACGACTCGACAGCGGAATCGTGAACTGGAAGCGGCTGCCCGTGGGCTCGTTTGCCTCCGCCCAGATCCTGCCGCCATGAGCGTGGACGATACTCTGGCAAATGGACAGGCCCAGACCGGACCCGCCTTTATCCCGTGAGTCGGAGGCATCCACCTGACTGAAACGCTCGAAGATCGTTCCCAGCTTCTCCTCGGGCACACCGCGACCCTCGTCCGCAACGCAGAACACAAACTCCGCCTCCCGCGCGATGCCGCTCAAGGTCACTGTGGTGTCGGGAGGTGAGAACTTGATCGCATTTCCCAGCAGGTTGGTCAGCGTCTGAATGATCCGGTCGCTGTCTCCCCACAGGGCCGAGCTCACGGGCTGGAGCACGAGCCGCACCCTGGCCTCGTCGGCCGCGGACTGGAGTCCGTCGATCGCCTGAATCATGACGGAGCCTGCGTCCACGGGACCGCGCGCCAGTTCCACCTTGCCCGAGTCGATCCGCTCCAGATCGAGGATGTCGTTGATCAGGCGCACCAGCCGGTCGGTGTTGGTGAGGGCGATCTCCAGCATTCGCTGCGCCTTTCCGGCCATTGGACCCAGCATGCCGCTGACCAGCAGTCCGAGCGCACCGCGAATGGAGGTCAGCGGCGTCCGCAGTTCGTGGCTGACCGTCGACACGAACTCGCTCTTCAAGCGCTCGATGGCCCGGCGTTCGGTCACGTCGCGAAACATGACCACCGCGCCGCACTGGATGCCGGCCTCATCGAACATGGGGGTGGAGGAGTACTCGACCGGAAAGCTCGTACCGTCCCTCCGCCAGTACGTGTCGTACGCCGTGGCCAGCGGTTCGCTGCGACGGATGGCCTGACTGTTCGTGCAATCCACCTCCGGCCACGGAGTCCCGTCGGCGTACGAATGATGGATGGCCTCGTGGATCGTTTTCCCTTCCGTGTCACTCAGGGTCATCCCCAGGATGCGTTCGGCTGCCGGATTGAAGAAGGTAGGCCGGTTGTCGAGCCCGATCCCCAGGATGCCGTCCGTGGCGCTACTCAGAAACAGCGCGCTGTCTCGAGCCAGTTGCGCGTTGACGGCGGCGGCTTTCTCCGCGGCGCTCTTTGCGACCAGCAGCTTCACGTCACGCTGCTCGATCTCGGCGAGCATGCTATTGAAACCAGTCATCAGATGGGAGATCTCATCGTTGCTCTTGAGACGCCTGGACTTGGCCCGCATGCTGTAGTTCTTGTGCAGGGAGACCAGGCTGGCCACGCGCACGAGCTCCCCCAACGGCTCGGAGATGTTGCGCTGCAACTTCGTTCGACAGAACGAACGCGAACAGCAGCGCTACCAGAACGATGCCTGCCGCGATCTCGCCGTAACGCGAGAGTTGGGCATGCGGTCCCGTGAGTCGGAAGCGATATAGAGAGTGCCCAGGCGTTGACGGCCCAGCTCAATGCCGTAGAACAGCTCGATGCGATTACCCCGGTCATGGAAGCCGTCCTGCAGAGGAATGCGGGGGATGGCGATGGCCGGGCTCGGCTCGTACCGGGCGAACGGCTCCCCCTTCTCGTCATAGAGACCGGAGGCAACGATCAAGGGCTTTGCGCGAAGCGCGTTCAAAACCTCCCGGGCGCCCTGACGGTCCTCGAACGTGAGGGCGACCATGCTGTTCGATCCGACGATCTGTGCAAGCGTCGAAAGGTCGCCATCGAGACGGTGTCTCCAGCTCACGAGCTCCGAGATGGCAGACCCCAGGCAAGCCAGCAGGACAGCGGTCGTGCTGGTCAGCATGACGATTCCAGTCAGCTTGCGCCCAATGGCCTTCGTCGGTCTCACGTTCACTGGATGTCACATTCCTTCATAGAGCCACCGTCGCCGGTGTCGGCCTGGTCTGATTGAAGTGCGTGTCGTGATCTGCACGGTCATTCCTCTCTGGCAGCTATCGTGCTGCCGGCTCGGTGATGATCGTGGCGGACCGCAGGAGCTGCGCCGTCAGGTCCGAGCCTTCTGCTTCCGCCGCGCTTCGATTCACAATGATCGCCGGCTTGTCATTGCGCACCAGCAACCCAATCGCCACGCCTGCGTCGACGTATCCCGCCACCACTGTGACCGTCTTGATATCCCGGGCCCGACTGACACGGACCACCTCGCGAATGTCGATCCCTCTCATCTCCGTGAGATAGAAGACGTCGGCCTCCACCTGCTCGAGCTTCTGCGCGACATGCTTCACATCATCGAGAGGCACGGGCACACACCGGATTCGTCCTCCCTCGACACGAACGGCTCGGAGCAATTGATCCTTGGCCTCTGCCGAGGCCCGGAAGCTCGACTGGAAAAGAACCGCCATCACGATTGGGTCCTTCTCCGCAATGGAGCGGTCGAACATCCAGATTTTGCTGAACAGCAGGAGTTGCACACCGGCAGGAATCGGCGAGGTCTCCCCGCTTGCCAGGGGCGTGATCGCTGCCGAGAACATCACCAGCAGTGCGACCAGGGAACGGCGGGCAATCCATCGTTTGGACACCGCGCCTATCTCCCCGCGCGGAGTCTGACGAGCACCGTTCGCCCATTCTGCGCAATCGTGTCCTGCAGGTGCGCGAGATTCCCTGGCGTCGCATACTGTGTTGAGCAAGTCGTCGAGAGGGAGATCTCCTGCTGGGTCCGTCGTCTGGGCCGCGAGGCGGAAGCACCCCAGGAGAACGACTGCACAGTGAGCTGCATACTGAAATCCAGACTTCGTCACCGTCAATCCATCCCCCGTGCGAACCATCCGCTGCGTATGAGTCGCGCGACTGGCCGGGAAAATACAAACGCCAGTTGAAAGCCCCTCACCCCCTCCGCGTCTCCGCGTCTCCGCGTGAACCGTCTCTCCCCAGTGAGGCTCGGAGCTCGCTTCGCCTGGACAAGTTAGAATGAGCTGTGACTAGGCGGATGACCAGGAATGAGGCGCGGGCGTGGATGGCCGGATGGAGAGCGTTAGGAGATCGAGAGCGTCAGGAACTTCGAAACGAATCCCATGAAGAAAAGTTCAAGGCGCTGGCATTTCTGATGGCATCGGCCAGCCTCTTCGATCTTTCCCAGCTCGAGGCTGAAGATGCCGTGGCACGCGCACGCTGGTCTCGCCTCCAGTCGCTGATGCACGAAGCGTTGAATGGAAGATGATCTCGACCGCCTGAGAGTCCCTCTGGCCGCAATGATGCGGTGGTTCCACGCCGCCGGGATTCGCGCCGCGGTGATCGGTGGAGTGGCTGCCTCGCTGCTCGGAAAACCCCGTCTGACGAAAGACATCGATGCTGTCGTGCTGGATACGGACGCAGAGGCGCTGCTCGAAAGTGGCGCCGCTTTCGGTTTTGTCGCAAGAATGACGGATGCCAGGGAGTTCGCCCGCAACACGCGCATGCTCCTGCGCTATGCAGAAGGAAACATCGACATCGATCTCTCTCTCGGTGCCTTGCCTTTCGAGACCGAGGTCATCGAGCGTTCATCGATGATCGACGTGGGCGCCGGCGTCAGCATCCGCATCGCGTCGCCCGAGGACATCATCATCATGAAGGCCATCGCCGGAAGGGCGCGCGATGTCATGGACATCGAGAACATCATTCAGGCAACCCCTGCTCTTGATGTTGATCGCATTCGCCGGTGGGTTCGGGAGTTCTCTTCCGTACTGGAATTACCGGAGATCCACGACGATCTCGAACGACTGCTCCGACGCCGGCAGCGTTGGCAGCCCGGGTGAAAGATATTCATCTCACCGCATCCGGCTCGTAGATTGGGACAGACCCCCGTCTGGTAAGCTTTTGCAATGAATGATGTCGAGCAAGTCGCGGGCGTAGTCGCTCGCGCGATGACCGATCCCGCGTTTCGAAGCGAGCTCCTCGCCTCGCCCGCCGCCACGCTCCGGAGCGCAGGAATCGACCTGCCGGACGGCGCGACGGTGCAGGTCGCCGAGAACAGCGCCAGCTCTGCCCATCTCGTCGTGCCCGCCGGCCTTGCCGCGGAGGAGCGGCAGGAACTGGTTTCGCTGGCAACCGGCGCGGGCACGACGTTGACCGTCCTCGAGGCCACCGATTCGAACCTCTGGCTGGTGCTTCCCTCCCCAGCCTCTGCCGCCCAATCGATGACCCTCGGCGACATGGCCGAGAGCATCACAGAGAGTTTCACGAACCTCACGAAGCTCGTCACCGCGGCCTCTTACCTGGCCGGTCTCGCGTTCTCGATCGGCGCGATCATGAAATTCAAGCAGCACAAGGACAACCCGACGCAGATCCCGATCGGGACGCCGATCGCCCTGGTCTTCATCGCGGCCGCGCTGCTGTTCCTCCCCACGATTCTCGACGCAGCCGGCAACACGATGTTCGGCGACTCAGGATCGTCGCCCACCGGTCCCACATGATCGCCAACCTTCCCTCATCGTGACGAACTCCGAGGACGGATCGCTGAGCAGCGTTCAACGTCTCGATCGCTTCAGCGTCTCCAGATCGGCCAGGTCCTGCAGGCGTCCTGCGGCCGCCTTGTTGCGGACCATTGCTTCATAGCCGATGAAGGGCACTCGCAGGCTTCCATACGCTCCTTCCACGCGCGACTCGAAGGCCTCGGAGAAGGAAACGCCGTCGATCGCGGTCATGACGTCGACGCGGTTGGGAGGAGCGCCCAGTTGCAGGATGCGGCCTGGTTGGTCGAAGTCGGACTGCGCGATCCCGAGTCCGCCAAACCCGAACTCTTCCAGCGCGGCGACGATGCGCATCGCGTTGCCCGGCTCCGGCTCGACGAAGAGGTCGAGATCCTTCGTATAGCGAGGCTTGGCGTGATGCGCGAGCGCGTGCGCACCGACGATCACGAACCGAACGTCATGCCGCAGGAACGCGTCGAGCAGTTCTTCGAAGTCCTTCGTCGTGCCTGCCATGCTCTGTCATCCACTCCTGCCGCATGCGTTCGAGAACGGCGACGCGCTCATCGGGCGAGACCCGCCTCCAGAACTCCGCATCCGCCTCGCTCTCCTCGGCGAACGACGAGCAGCGCGCCAGCCAGATCTCCATGGCGTGAATGATAGCCGGGATGCGAGATCGGCACGCGAGGGACCACAGTCGGTATAACAACCTCGCAAGCCATTGCGTCAGCGATCCGCCGTTGTAACTTGACGTCTACGACTCACGTACTCATATTGCTCGCATCGATCCCCCGGCGCTTCGGCCAAGGGGTGCGGGGCCGCTCGAAAGAGCGGCTTCTGTGTTTCAGGTTGAAAGCCATTCGTCGACATTGACACGCTCCAGCATTCGAGAGGAGTAACACCCCCGCCCTACGCCGCCGCAGTCTTCGACACCGACCTCAGAATCGACACGATCTCCGCCGCGTCCGGGGCACCGAACACTCCGTCCACGCCGCGGGGGCTGAAGTCCGTGTACGGCGACGAATACAGCAGGGCTGGGTCCATCGCGCCGTTCTCGGTGAGGTGGTCGACGATCAGGTTCACGAACTCGATCTGATTCGCGGTGAGGGTCTTCCCGCGGAGGAACGTTGCGAACGCTTCTTTGGCCGCGCCGCGATCGAGGCCGACCAGGGTGCGCACGAAGAGCCCCAGTCCGTGATTCGATTCCGCGGCCCGATGAACGTCCGCGGGTGTGCCCACGCCGCTCTCCACCAGGATGCGCTCCAATTCCTCGAGGTCCGTCGGCGTGAGCGGGCGGTTCGTGCGGACCTTGTGGACGGCCACATGATCCTCATGCTCGCGCAGGAACTGGCGCGCCTTGGCGCGGAACTTCTCGAAGTCGCCGGCCGAGACGAACGGACCCAGCTCGACCTCCACACCCTCCCCCATCTCGTCTTCGAAGTCCGTGTAGATGACCCGGCGATCCTTCCTCTCGATCAGACAGACCAGTGACCGCAGGCGCTTGCGCACGTTCTCGAACATCGAGACCGTCGTGTCCTGCCACCACTCGTCGCTCTGCAGCTCGAGGATGAGCGGCAGCTCGGCCCGGATCATGGGGATGTTCTTTTTCTCCTCCAGCAGCCCCGCGATCTGGCGCAGTTGCTCGGCCAGCCTCACGAAGCGGTGATCGGCTTGCAACCGCGCGAGCTGCAGACGCAGCATCAGCGAGTCGAAGCGCTTCGCGTCTTCCTCTTCCGTGGGCAGCTCCGTCGGCAGGGAGGCCAGCTCGCGGGCCAGCTCCTCCAGGTCCGCGCTGGTGAGACTCGTCCAGACATTCACGCCGCGCCACTTCTCCACCAGCCGCCGCCGCGGCCGGACGACGAAGTTGTCGACGTTCATCGCCTCGACCTGGGTGCGCAGGCGATCCGCGACGTCGAAGCGCAGGTGGTACTCGTCGAGGAAGCCCTGGTACGGCTCGCCCGCATCCTCGACCTGGCCGGCCACCGCCTCGAAGCCGTGCTGATGGAACCGGCGATCGAGCTCCTCGAGCAGGTCCAGGCGGTACTTGAACAGGCGCGTGCTCAGTGAGTCGCCGGCCTGACTCTCCACCCCTTCCGCGTTCGCGCCGAAGAACGTCAGGTTGTCGCAGTAGTCGAAGAGAAAGAAGAACTCCTTGTCCTGCCCGGGCCCGAAGAGATCAGGTGACAACCGCGTGCCCCTGCCCACCATCTGCCAGAACTTCGTCTTCGAGCGCACGATCTTGAAGAAGACGAGATTGACCACCTCGGGGATGTCGATGCCGGTATCGAGCATGTCCACGGAGATGGCGATGTGCGGCGCTTTGGCCGGCTTCTCGAAGTCCTCGATCAGTGTGTCCGCGTAAGAGACCTGGTTGTCGATCAGGCGGGCGAAGTCGCCCTTGAACTGCGGATAGTTCGCGTCGAAACGCTCGGCGATGTAGAGCGCGTGCGCGTGGTTCTTGGCGAAGATGATGGTCTTGCCGAGGCGGTCACCGCCGGCGACGCGGACACCGCTCGTCATCAGGTGCGCGAGCACCTTGTCGACGGTGTCTTCATTCATCAGCCATTGGTTGATCGCTCCCGCTTCCACCCGCGGGGGCACCTGGCCGCTGTCGTCCCATTCGATCTCGTCCCACTCCTCTTTCTCCTCTTCGGAGAGATCGTTGTAGGTGATGCCTTGCTGCACGAACTTGATCGGGACCGCCAATGACTTGGACGGCACGAGGAAGCCATCCTTCACCGCGTCCTGGAGGCCGTAGGCATCGGTCGGGACGCCTTTCTCGAGATCGAAGAGCTTGTAAGTGTCGCGATCGACTTCGTCTTTGGGCGTGGCCGTCAGCCCGACCAGGAGCGAGTCAAAGTACTCGAAGATCGCGCCGTACTTTTTGTAGACCGAGCGGTGGGCCTCGTCGATGACGATGAGATCGAAGTGGCCCGGCCCGAAGCGGCTGAGACCATCGGTCCTCTCATCGATCAGACCCATGATCGTCGGATAGGTCGAGACGAACACGCGTCCCTCGGCGTCCCTGTCTGTAAGAAGGTTGACCGGCGACGAACTGGGAAGGTGCTTCGCAAACGCCCTCACGGCCTGACGCACCAGCGCCCGGCGGTCCGCGAGAAAGAGCACACGCTTGACCCAGTTGCAGCGCATGAGCAGGTCCGCCAGCGCGATGGCCGTGCGCGTTTTGCCCGCCCCCGTGGCCATGACCAGCAACGCCTTCCGCTCGTTGTCTTTCTCGAACGCCTCCCCGATCCGGCGGATGGCCCGCGTCTGGTAGTAGCGTTCGACGATGGCCTCATTGATCGCGGCGGGCGCGAGCGGTTTGCGCGTCGCCCGCCGCTGGATCAGCAGCTCCAGCTCATCCTTCTTGTAGAACCCCTGCACCGGCCGCGGTGGATAGAAGGCGTCGTCCCAGATCCAATGCTCGTAGCCGTTCGAGGTGAAGATCACAGGACGCCGGCCGTACCGTTTCTCCAGACAGTCCGCGTAGAGCTTCGCCTGCTGCTGCCCGATGCGCGAGTCTTTGCGCGTCCGCTTGGCCTCGACGATTCCGAGAGGTCTGCCGTCGTCCCCCCAGAGCACATAGTCGACGAAGCCCGGACCGTCGTTCTTCCCGTCACGCGTCGGCATCCCCTGCACTGCGAACTCGAGGTCGTCCGGCCCGCTGAGCGACCAGCCCGCCTCTTTGAGCAGCAGGTCGATGAAGTAGTCCCGCGTCTCCGCCTCGGAGTAGTCATGCGTATCGGGCTTCGCACTGTTGGCCGCCTTGACCGCGGCGATCTCCGCGCGCAGACGCTGCAGCTCGGCGTCGATGTGCTGCCGGTCCGCGATCAGCTCGAACAGCTTCTCGTCGCGCGCCGTGAGGTCGCTCTCCAGCTTCTGAATCTGCGCGACGCTCTGCGGCGACGCCGCCTCGCTCGGGAGCCTCGCGACATCGAACGCCAGCGAATCCACCGGCGCCGCTCCGCGGGCATAGGTACGGGCCATCCAGAAGAGAAAGTGGAAGAGGTCTTCCGTGGCCCGTAGCGAGTCCTTCTCCCGCAGCGGCTTCGGGCTGTGAGCCGCGAGATTGCCGAGGTCTTTGATGAGGCGTGCCTTGGCAAAGAGGGCCGGACCGACCGTCTGCTTGAACGTCGGGTCGTGAATGAGCGCGCTGAGATTCTCCTGATAGGGCAGCGTCGTGGCGTTGTCGTGCTTGTAGATCCAGACCACCGCCAGCTCGAGCGCTCGCCGCGCGTAGAAACACGAAGCGCGCGGATCGGGACGGGCGGCCTTCTCCGCGCGCACAGCGGCGTCGAAGACGTCGGGCCAATCGTGCGCGACGAAGGAGAACTGGCTCAGACGGCTTCCTCCGGACGGTATCCAGCCATGGTTCTCGCTGTGCCGCCTCGGTCGGAACGTGACGGGCCAACCGCTGTGTTACGCACACGGCAGGAGGAGCCGTCATGTCGAAATCGAAGCGAGCCCGTCGTCAGTTCACCACCGAGCAGAAGGCCGATGTTCTT
>Ga0307505_10000461_pt1 | contig 45380 bp, 40 predicted proteins | sample 23_S_MG_FD_202183 | JGI IMG/M metagenome (GOLD analysis project Ga0307505, IMG submission 202183) | Soil microbial communities from Populus trichocarpa stands in riparian zone in the Pacific Northwest, United States - 23_S | ecosystem: Environmental > Terrestrial > Soil > Riparian zone > Trees...
ATCGTCCGTCGTGAACGCCGTCTGCTCGAAGAGCGTCCGCAGTTGCGTCGCGCCTTTCCGCAGGTCCCACTCGCAGGCAAACCCCGGAAGGCCGGTGGCCACCTTGTCGAAGCTGACGCGGTAGCTCCGCTGGTCGGGGTCGCTCTTGCCGAAGGTCACCGTGCAGTTCGGGAACACGTCGCCGACACAGGTAGCGATCTCCCGGATCTGGTAGTTCTCGTCGGTGCGGCCCACGTTGAACACGGTCCGGTGCACCGCGTCCCGGGGCGCCACCAGAGCGGCCCGAAACGCGGCGCAGATGTCCAGGATGTGCACGATCGGCCGCCAGGGTGTCCCGTCGCTGACCATGGCGATGCGGCCGGTCGTCCACGCCAGCGCCGACAGGTCGTTCACCACCAGGTCGAACCGCATGCGCGGCGAGGCGCCGTACGCCGTCGCGTTTCGCAGGAACGTGGGGGAGAACCGATCGTCGGCCATGTCGGCCAGCTCCCGCTCGTCGAGCATCTTGCACACGGCGTAGTCGGTCTGGGGGTCGAACGGCGACTCCTCGTCCACGATGTCCGCGCTCGACTTGCCGTAGACGCTGCAGGACGACGAGTAGATGAACCGCTCGATGCCCGCTTCCTTGCACAGCGTGGCCAGCCGCACCGTGGCGCGGTGGTTGATGTCGAACGTGACGCGGCGCGACAGTTGGCCCAGGGCGTCGTTGGACAGGCCCGCCAGGTGCAGCACCGCGTCGATGCCCTCGAGGTCCGCGCGCTCGATGTCGCGCAGGTCCTTGGCAATCGTGCGGTAGCCCGATCGCGGCGCCGACCCCAGTTCCGCCTCTCGGAAGTAATAGGTGTCGAGGCCGACGACCTCGTGGCCCGCGTCCATGATGACGGGCGCCAACAGGCACCCGATGTACCCATCGGTTCCGGTGATGAGGACCCTCACGTCACCACACCTTCCACGGCGCTTGCCCGGCCGCCCAGGCGTGCTCGAGCGACTGGCGATCCTTCGGCGTGTCCATGCAGTGCCAGAACCCCTGGTGCCTGAACGCGGCCAGCTGTCCGTCCCGCGCCAGCCGGGTCAGCGGCCCGTTCTCCCACGCCGAGTCGTCGCCCTCGATGACGTCGAGCGCCGGTGGCTCGATGACGAAGAACCCGCTGTTCACCCACACGGCGTGCAGGCGCGGCTTCTCCTCGAAGCCCACGGTGCCGCCGCCCAGCGTGTGGAAGGTGATGACGCCGAAGGGCAGCACGGGCTGCACGGCCGTCACGGTGACCAGCTTCCGGTGGGTGCGGTGGAACTCGAGGAGCGCCTTGAGGTCCACATCGGCCACGCCGTCGCCGTAGGTCATGCAGAACGTGTCGTCGCCGAGGAGATGTCGAATCCGCTTCAAGCGGCCGCCCGTGGCGGTGTCGAGCCCCGTGTCCACCACCTGCACCCGCCAGTCGGGGTTGCCTTCGCGCGCGAAGTGGTCCGCCAGCATCTGGCCGGCGTAGCCCGCGCACACGATGAAATCCGAGATGCCGTAGAACCGGTACAGCTTCAGGATGTGCCAGATGATGGGGTGGCCGCCGATCTCGACCAGGGGCTTCGGGCGCAGTTGCGTTTCCTCGCCCATGCGGGTGCCCTGGCCCCCCGCCAGAATTACGGCCTTCATGTCACGCGCACCCGCGGGGTGCCCAACCCGAGGCGATGCTTGAAGACGCGGAAGGATTCAGTCAGCGTGCCCCACCCGTACACGACGGACCCGCGAAACGGGTTCTGCGACGCCTCGGGGAAGTAGCGGCAGAATCCGGACACCTCGCCCAATCGCCAGCCGTCGATCACTGCCTGTGAGATCAATTGGAAGCCCAGCTTGAAGTCGTCCGAGAACGAGTCCAGGGGCAGGCCCTTGGCCCATCTCGCGCTGTAGATCCGAAAGCCGGAATGGTACTCCGACAGCCACACGCCCATCATCGCGTTGTTCAGCGTCGTCAGGATGCGGTTGGCCACGAACTTCCACCACGGCATGCCGCCCTCGAGCGCCCGCCGGGCGGGCAGGAAACGCGAGGCGATGACCATCGCGTACCGGTGCTGGCCCATCTCCTCGAGGAGCGACGGAATGCCGGCGGGATCGTATTGGTTGTCGGGGTGCAGCTCGATGATGAAGTCGGCGCCGGATTCGAGCGCGGATCGAAACAGCCGCTTGATGCTGCCCCCGAACCCGCGGTCCACCGGATGACGGATCACCGTGATCCCGAGGCGTTCCGCGATGGCGACGGTGTCGTCGCGGCTGGCGTTGTCTACCAGGATGACCTGATCCACGTAGCCGGGGGGGATGCCTCGGAAGGTGTCTTCGAGGGTTTTGGCGCTGTTCCGGGCGGGCATGATGGCCACGACGCGGCCCCGGCCAGTTGAGATGTCCGACATTCGATCCGGTGAATTATACCGGCCGACAGGCCCCGAGGCCACGCGCGCGGCCCTCTGATGGCCGCGTCGCGCGCGATCAGGGGCGGAGGTTGTAGAGGACCGCGCTGCGGAGGAGCTGCGCCGCCGACGCCAGGACCACCATGACGAGCGCGGGATGCGTCCAGCGTGGCGCGTCGCGCGCGGTGGCCGCGGCGGCCACGATCACGAGGAGGCCCGGTCCGAGGATCAGCCGGTGCGATAGGTCCGCGTCGGGGAACCCCACCGCGAAGCCCGTCATGTAGAGCGCCGCGCACAGCAGGACGCGCCGGACGTCCGCGTCCCGACCCACCCGCGGCACCAGCACCGCCACGGCCCAGATGAACGGCAGCCCGAGCGTGCCGCCCCAGCCGCCGCGGCCGGGCCACACCGCTGGCGTCACGAGCCCGACGTCGAAGAGGCTCAACGCGAAACGCCCGGCGCCTATCGCGGCGCCGGCCAGCGTGGTGTTCAGGTTGCCCATGTCGGCCACCGGGCCCGTGGCCAGCGCGTCGCCGTAGAAGGCGGCGTTCTGAAGGAACGTCAGCGGCAGGCCCGCGCACGCGCCGCCGATCAAGCCGCCGAGCGCCAGGCCCGCGGTGGTGCGGATCGCGCTGCGGCGCCGGAAGACCCACAGGCCGCCGACGACCACGATCGCCAGCGGGGCTTGGACCTGCTTGCTGCCGACCACCATCCCCACCAGCCACGCCGCCCACAGGACATCGGTCCACGGGGCGTCATCGGAGGCCGAGACCAGCCAGGCCAACGCCACCAGGGCCGGCGCCGCCAGGAAGAGGTCGTTCTTGAGAAGGACGAGTTGGTGGAACACCACCGGCACGACCAGTAGCAGGCAGCGCGCCCACGCGGACGCGGGCCGCGGGAACCACGGCGCGATGGCCGCCAGCGTGATCAGGTACAGGGAGAGCCCGATGAGCCCGTGCAGGTGGACCATCCCGGGCCCGACCCCGGAGAGCTGGCGCAGGTCGGCCACCATCAGCTCATAGAAGGCGCCGGCGATGTTGACCTTGGGGTTGGCGGCTACGTCGTAGCCCAGCGTGCCCAGGCGCTCGATCTGCGCCACGCGGTCCAGTTGATACGGGTCGGCGGCTTCGACCGGGAGCCACAGGTTCAGGCCGGCCACCAGCAGCGCCAGCGCCGCCAGGGCGGGCCACGGCGCCACGCGCATGACCGGTCCCACCCACGTCCAGGCCGGCGCGCGTTTCCTCAGGTGCCAGACGGTCGAGGCCACGGCGATCGCCAAGTTGAGTGGCGCGAGGCTCCGCAGCGACCCGACGTCCAGCCACGTGACCGCCTGCATCTCCAGCGACAGGACGCTGCATGCCACGTAGATGCGGGTGAACGCCGCCAGCGGCGTGTCCGCCCATGGCACCAGGGCCGCCAGCAGGGGGAGGAGGTTCACGCGCTAGCGAGGCTCCGCGTCGCTAGCGCTGTCTCGTGTCGTCTAGCGGTCAAATCGGTTGAACGGCGTCGGCGCGTCCACCGTCTTGCCGGCGGCCTCTTGCACCCGCGCCGCACGCAGGATGTTGGGCAGGCCGTAGTTGCCTTCGTGGCAGGCGTACTCGTAAATAGGTCCTTCGAACCGCCGAATCGGCATCTCGCCGGACCACGGCCGCGTCCAGGTGGACGGATCCTCCACCGTGAACTGATAGCGCATCGTGTCGCGGTCCATCAGGGTGAATCGCTCGGTCACGCGCAGCGTGTCGCTGGCGAAGATGTCCTGCCGCGTGTTCTGCGGCGAGCCGCGGAAGTTCGTGTGGTTCGTGAAGTTGGTCGTCTCCACCACCAGCGTGTCGCCGTCCCAGCGCCCGCGCGCGTTGCCGGCGAGGTGCTGGACCGTGGCGCCTGGACGGGGCCGGCTGTCCAGCGCGATGAGCCGCACGTCGTGCATCATCTCGTGGCTGATCGCCACGTGGTCGGGCGACTGCAGGATCTCGAAGTTGGCGTTGTAGGTGGGGGGCACCATGGGCGGGCCCACGTTGCCCCACGTGATGCAGCGCTCGGCCAGCGTCCGCGCCTGCGCGCTGTCGGCCGCTCCCACGCCTTGCCTGGCGCGCATGCGCGCGGCGTCGCGCACCTTGGCGGCCGCGGTCGTGGGCGGAAGCTTGCCGTCCGGCGGGTCCGTGACGAGGGACGTGCGCAGGTACGACTGCTTCGCGTAGTTCTCGGCCTGCCACAGCGCGTCGTCGTAGTGGATGTCGGTGCGCGACTGGGCCTCCAGGCGATCGAGCCGGCTCTTGAGGAACGCCCTGGCTTCCTCGGGCGTGAAGAACTCCTTGCCCTTGGCCTCTTCGGGCCGCTCGAGCGGTGTGTAGGTGTCGTTGGTCCAGAATCCCTGGAGGTCGGGGTGGCCATCGGCGGTCCGGGGCATCTTCCACGTGGACGCGGATTGACCCGCCGTGCCCGCTACCCACAGCGACACGAGGGCGACGGCAAGTAGAGCCGACAGACGACGACCACGCATCCCAGCCTCCTCGGGCAGCCCCGCGCGGAACCGCTGCGCGGGCCCCAACAAGCTACCGCCCGCGCGCGCCGCGGGTCAATGGGGGATCGGGATAAGAGACAGGGCGCGCCAAATGACACCTCTCGCCGCCGCGCGCGAGCCTTGAGACCGCGCGCGTCAGCGCCTGACCGGAAAACCGCGCAAACTGTTGATCGACGCAAGGCGAGGCGCGGGGAATTGCGCTCAGAAAAGAGGGCGCTCTTGGTGGCCGTCGCCCGTCGTCTTGGATTGATTTGAGCGTGCACCGAGAGAACCAGCGCCGCGCTGTTGCAAGCGGTGCCGGGGAGTAATCCGGAGCAGAGTGTAGTGAATGAGCGGTATCATCGCGACCGTTATGGCACGCGTGCGTGTTGCCACGGTCGTCGCATCGATGGTCGCGCTCTCGATGACCGGCATGGCCGGGCAGGGCGCCACGCGGCCGCCGGCCGTTCGACTGGATCCCGTGTCCGCGATTCTCGACGCGTTCACGACCCACGAGGTGGTGGCGCTGAGCGAGGGGCCACATGGCAACACCGCCGGGCACGCGTTCCGGTTGGCGCTCGTTCGAGACCCGCGGTTCGCCGCAACCGTGAACGACATCATCGTGGAGAGCGGCAGCGCCCGGTATCAACAGGAGATCGACGCCTATGTGCGCGGCGACTCGACTTCCGATGACGTGTTGCGCGAGGCGTTGGAGAACAGCGCCGTCGCGACGCCCGTCTGGGACCGGCCGATCTTCCCGGAGTTCTTTCGCGCCGTGCGCGCACTCAACCGGACGCTCCCTGCCGCGCGCCGACTGCGTGTCCTGATGGGCGACCCGCCGATCGAGTGGGCGACGGTCAAGACCTTCGACGACTATCGCCCCTGGCTTCGGCAGCGCGACTCGTATCCGGCGGGCATCATCCAGAGGGAAGTGCTGGCACGCAACCGGCGCGCGCTCATCGTTTACGGTGACGGCCACCTGCAGGCGCGCAGCGAACGTCCGGGGCGCGCGATGGTTGCGATTCTCGAGACCAACGGCGCGCGGGTGTTCGCCGTCAGCAGCACATTTGCGGATCTCACATCGTTTCAGTCCGACGTGGCATCCTGGCCGGCGCCAAGTCTGGCGCTCGTGAAGGGTACGCGGCTGGGAGTAATCCCCTACGAGGACCTCTTCGGTCCGCAGCCACCCGACCCCTTTTTCAAGACACACCCGAACGTGGAGGACCACTTCGACGCGGTGCTCTCGCTTGGGCCTCCGGCCGCGATGCAGTTGGCGCCGCTGTCGTATCCGCGCTGCGCGGAGCCGGACTACATTGCGCTCCGGGTGGGTCGCATGGTCGCGACCGGCATGCCGGCGACGGTGAGCGAGCGATTGGCGCGGGATTGCGCCGCGGCGAAGCCGCAGTAGAGGTATGCCGCTGGCGACAGGTGAGCCCGACCTGCCAGGAGCAACCGCCGCGACGCCGCGTTTGCCAACGCCCAATTCCGCGCGCGGGAGCGCTCGCGCAGGCTCAGGGGGGTGTCATTTCTCGGGGGCTGTCTCTTGGGACAATTTGACCGCCGGGGCATCGCCGGAAGAACTGTTCGCAGACTATCCGACGCTGCCGCAAGAGGCCATCCCGGCCGCACTTGCGTACGCAGCGGAGTTGGCTCGCGACGGTATCGTTCCGGTGCCGGCTGCGTAGCTTCGTTGTGGCGGCGCTCAAGCTGGACGAGAACGTTCTCGACTCTGTGGGCACGATCCTGCGCCAAGGCGGTCACGATGTCGCCTTGACCCTCTATCTTTACAGCGCTCAGGGAACAGCTGGGGCTCAAACTCGAGCGCAAGAAGGAGCAGGTTGACGTCCTCGTGATCGATCACGCGGAGCGGACCACGCCGGACTGATCCCAGTGCCTCAGGCAGGTTGCCGTCGGCTGGGTGTGGACGCGATCGGATCGGCCAAATAATCGGCCAGATATTCGCACGGCCTGGAGAGATAACCTACGCTCATGGCCGAAGTCGATGAACCAGGATCGGCCAGATCGGCCCCAAGAAATGCCCAGCCGCCTCGAGCCGGCTCGTCTTGAGAGCCCGCCCGAGGCCGTTGCCGATCTGGCGGCCGAACTCGCCGCCGCATCGGCCACGCTGGGACGCTCACTCCATCCGCACACCGGGACCCAGCTGGCCGGGCTCGTGCGGATCATGAACACGTACTACAGCAACCTGATCGAGGGGCATGACATCAGCCCCCGCGACATCGAGCGCGCCTTGGCGGGGGAATTCGACAAGGATGCCGGGCGCCGCAGCCTGCAGGTCGAAGCCGCGGCACACGTCCGCGTTCAATCGGAAGTCGACCGGCTTGCGGGCGAAGGCCGACTGCCGGAGCCTGCGTCTCCCGACTTCATCCGCTGGCTGCACCGGGAGTTCTACCGCGACGCCCCGGACTCCATGCTTCGCATTCGCGGCGCGGGCTGTGATTTCGTGATGACACCTGGAGAGTGGCGGTCACGACCCGAACATGATGTTGCGGTCGGACGGCATCTGCCGCCTTCGAGCGACCGGGTCGACGATTTCATGCGGTATTTCGCGCGTCGCTACGAGCTCCAGCCTCTGGGAAAGGCTGGCCGAATCATTGCGGTTGCGGCGGCCCATCATCGCCTGAACTACATCCATCCGTTTCCGGACGGCAATGGCCGTGTCAGCCGGCTCATGAGTCATGCGATGGCGTGGAGCGCCGACGTCGCCTCGTACGGCCTCTGGTCCATCTCACGAGGTCTGGCGAGGGGACTCGAAAGCCGAGGGGAATACACGCAGATGATGGACCTGGCCGACACACCAAGGCAGGGAGATCTCGATGGACGGGGCAATCTGTCCGAGCGCGCGCTCGTCCAGTACGTGACCTGGTTCTTGCGCGTGGCGATCGATCAGGTGACGTTCATGTCGAGCCTCTTCGAGCTCGATACCCTTGCCACACGCCTGCGCGCCTGCGTGGCGGAGGAACTCCAGCTCAAGCCCGAGGCGGCACGCCTGCTGGAAGCGACCCTGGTTCGCGGCGAGATCGAGCGCGGCGAGGCGTCAAGGATCACTGGCCTGCCCGAGCGCTCCGCGCGCAGAGTGCTCAACGACGTGACCGACGCGGGGCTGCTCGCCTCGACGACGCCGAAGGGCCCGGTCTCGTTACGTTTCCCAGCCAGGAGCCTCGAAGTGCTCTTTCCACGCCTCTACCCACAGGCCTGACGCGCCGTTGCGCCGTTGGCGGCGTGCGCGTCACCTTTCAAAACTGGAACCAATCAATTCTCGGTCGGCCGCTCGATACGATCGATGACGAGAACTTCGCTGAGGCCCTTCGTGGGCTCGAGCTTCAGACCGAGTTGTTCCTCTATAGCGGTCGTGAGGGTCGGACTGTCCGCATCAGGAGGCGATACTTGCGGCTGCCCCGGGGGGGCCAGATCGTCCGCTCGGAATGTCAGTGTCATGTCGTAGTAGCCAGTGAGTTGCGTCCGGTCGATAACGGGGCGTCCGACACGGGGGGCAAGAACGAGCGTTACGAGCTGTGAGATCGAGATCCCGCCAGCCGTCAGCGATCCCACGCTGCCAACCAGCCCACATGTCGGACGCTCTCCCGGCTTCGTCGCTGGCAGCTGACCAGAGGCGCGCAGTGCCGCGCAATCGATTTGTGTCGACGACAGATTGGGCCCAAGCTTGCCGTCGGTTCGCGCCTTCACCAGCGCATACATGGCAACCTGACGCTGTTCGACGTGAGCGACGAGTTGGAATCGTTCCGCAAGTAGCGAGCGCAGCATCGGACGAAGCGGGGACGTCGCTGCGCCCAACGAGGCCGATGTGATGGGAACATCCGACGGAGCCTTTGCTTCGATGTCGAATCGATCCACCTTGATCCAATCCGGCGCGCCTACGAGCTGAAAATAATCTTGCAGTCCGTATGCTTCCAGGACGACGGCCCCCGCAGGCACGTTCGTCATGATCAGGCGTCCACTCGCCTGCACAGCGAAACGCGCCCCCAACTGCGTGGATATATTCGGCTTGATCGACGCTACCTCGAAGGACGGGTTCGCGGGTGTCTGGGCGAGTATTGCGGTTGAGACGGTGGCGAGGCCGACCAGAAGCAAGGGAACACATCGCATGAGGCAGCCATGATATCCGAGCGCGAAGACGGCGCGGCGGGTCGTTCGACGTCATGCTGCAGCGAGTCTCATCGGGGTTGCCTAATCAGTCTGGCGCGGGCTGCTCTGCGCGATCGATGACCAGCACCGGCTCGTCCTGCTTCTCGGGTACGAACGTGAGTCCGAGTTGCTCCTGCACAGCGGCGAAGATGTCGGGACCGGCGAAATCGATGTCGGGAAAGCGGCTGCGGTCAAACGACGGGTCAAGAGCCCATCGCGGGTCCAATTGAGATCGAAGTCGAAGGACCCGGTCTCTTTACGTTTCCCAGCCAGGGCCTCGAAGTACTCTTTCCACGCCTCTACCCACAGGCCTGACGCGCCGTTGCGCCGTTGGCGGCGTGAATGGGCGACTATCGTCGTCAGCGTTCGTTGGACTCGATTGGGACGCGCTCAAGGCGTAGGATCAGAGGGTGAAGCGACGAGTGTACGTGGAGACGACGATCGTGAGCTACTTGGCCAGCCGTCCCAGTCGAGACGTCATCGTGGCGGGTCGCCAGCAGGTAACGCACCGCTGGTGGGAGGTTCGGCGTCCAAGTTTCGATGTAGTTATTTCCCAGGTGGTGCTCGACGAAATCAGCGCAGGAGATCCCGAGGCTGCGAGGCGTCGGCTGGAGGTCATCGCGGGACTCCCACTACTCGACGTCACACCCGAAGCCGCCGAATTGGCGGTGCGCCTGATCGAACGGGTGCCGCTGCCATCGCAGGCTTCGGTCGATGCGACGCATGTGGCGGTGGCGGCGTGTCACCATGTGGACTTCGTCATGACGTGGAACGTTGCTCATATCGCGAATGCCGTGCTCCGGCGGCGAGTGGAAGCCGTGTGCCGTACGGTGGGATTCGATGCGCCTATTCTGTGTACGCCGGACGAACTCATGGAGGACGCGTGATGACCGAACCCGTTGATTCCCAGTCTGCCGAGTGGGTCGATCCGATAGTTGCGGAGGTCCGCGCCGCGCGGGCGATGTTGTGGGCGGCGTCAGGTCACGACATTCGAGAGTTCTGTCGACGTGTGCGCCAGGAACAGGCCGAATCCGGACACCCGGTTGTGCCGTCTCCAGCCGTATCGATGCGAGAGGCGATGCCTCCTTCGAAACAGGCCAGCTGACACCCGCTGACCTTCGGCTCTCAGCGCGTCCCGGCTGAGATCAGCGCTTCGCGCAGCACACGGCCGTCGGTGCGCGGCATGCGGATGCCGGCGACGGCACTGAGCGTCGGGACGATGTCCACGGGGCTGGCCGTGACGGTGTGCTGCCCGGCGGCGATGCCGGCTCCGAGAAACGCCACGGGCACGCGCTGGTCGTAGTCGTACGGCGTGCCGTGGTTGGTGCCGGCGGTGTTCACCCAGTTGCGCTCGAAGACGAACGCCACGTCGCCGCTGCGGCCCGGGTAGTAGCTCTTGCGGTAGGCCGCGAGCATTGGATCGCTCGTCGCCGCCGTGGACGCGATGTCGGCGGACCAGTACACCTTGGCCACGCCTCGCACGCCCAAGGCGGCCGCCTCGACGGCTCGCACGGCCGACGGGTTCGCGCGCACGCGCTCCAGGACGCCGGGTCGGAAGTAGAGATACGGCGTGGCCAGCGCCTCCACGTAGCTGCCGCGCCCGAACTGCTTGTCCAGCGCGGCCTCGACGGCGTTCGCGATGGTGGCGCTGGTCAGTCTGCCGGTCACGCCGCCTGCTGCGGCTCCGCGCCCGGCGGCGGGGGCGGGGGCGGAGGCGGGGGCCGGGAAGGACTGCTCCGGTAGCATGGCCGCGCCGTGATCCGACGAAAACGCCAACACGTACTTGTCGCGACCGACGCGCGCGTCGAGGACCGCCAGGAGCTTGCCGATGACCGCGTCCACGCGTAGCAGCACGTCCTGCACTTCGTGGCTGCGGGGTCCGAAGTCGTGCCCCACGAGATCCAGCACCGAAAAGCTGATGCCCAGAAAGTCCGTGGTCTGGCGCTGACCCAGTCGCTCCCGATCGATCAGGTGTTCGGCCAGCCCTTCCAGATATTCATCCGGCAGGGGCGTGTTGTCCCAGGAGTCCATCAGGTCCGCGGTGGTGTTCGACAGGCGCACGGGCCAGTCGAAGAGGTGCGGAAACGTCTGGCGGCCGTTGGGCTCGCCGGGGGCCTGGTCGGGCCCCTTGTAGGTGGCCGCGGGCCGCAGCCGCTCCCACGTCATGATCGATTCGGGCGTGATCGGATGAGACCGCACGTAGCTGTCCACGTGCTCGGACGCCTTCTTCGTGAACGCGTCCGACGTGAGGAACGTGACGCTGGTTTCGTCCTTCCACACGATGGTCGTGTTGGCGCCGCCGTGCCCGCCGAGCCCGATGGCCGAGCGCGCCTTCAGCGACATGGAGGCCACACGGGGCCGGCCGCCGAGTTGGCGCTTCAGCTCGTCGGCGAAGTTGGGGACCATGTACCACTTGGCGCTGTGCTGCTCCTCCGAGGGCATGCCCCCGAACGGCAGCGCGCGGGCAGTGTGGTCGTCGGTGCAGTCGAAGAACTCGTGCGCGGCCTTGTCGTACCAGAGGTTGTCGATCATGCCGTGCACGGATGGCAGCATGCCTGTGCCGATCGTGGCGTGGCCGGCGCACGTCTTGGTGACGGCGTACGGATACGCGGCCTCGGTGAAGGACGCGCCCGTGGTCAGGATCTCCTTGAGGCCGCCTGTCCACGCGTCGCTGTACATGGTGACGTAGTCGGCTCGGAACTGATCGATCACGAGCATCACGACCAGCCGAGGCGGACCGGCGGCGGATGGCGCTCCGGCAGGTGATTGTGCCTGGGTGGCCGGCCCCGGCCACGCCACTGCGCCTGCCGCCAGCAGAACGGCGCCGATAATCGACGTTCGCACGCCCAGATTATGACCTCACCGGGTGTCGTTGGCGCGACGGGTTAGGATCCGGCCGTGCGAAACCCTGTAACCGTGGCCGCGGTTGTCACCGTGCTGGCCGGCGTCGGCCTGCTGGTGCCCGCGTCGACCGTGGCCGGCCAACGCGGTTTCGCGCGGCCTGGCGGTGCCCGCGATGTGACCGTGCCAGGGATCGCCGGCGTGGTGGAGGCGGGCGGCGTATGGGTGCGCGCATGGCAAGGCGCCGACAACGCCGATGGCCTGGTGGGCACCGACGACGGCTCGCTGCTCTTCGCCCAGGAGCAGCCCAATCGCGTGAGCCGCTTGGACGCGGCAGACCGCCTGTCGGTGGCGATCGAGAACACGCACGGCGTGGGCGCACTGGCCATCGACCGGCGCGGCCGCGTGTTGGCTGCGCTGCGGACGTGCACGGATCCCGGAGGGAAACCCGAGCAGTGCACCGAGCCGACGTCGATTGCCGTGCTGAGCCCGACGCGCACCACGTTGGCGTCCAGCTTCGAGAGACGGCCGCTGGGCCGGCTGAATGATCTGGTGGTGCACGCGAGCGGCGGCGTGTTCTTCACGGTGGGCGGCGCGTTCTTCGCCAACACCGCGGGCGTGGTGTCGAGCCTGGGCGAAAACATCCGCGCCAACGGCATCATGTTGAGCCCCGACGAGAAGACGCTCTACGTGACCAACGGCGCCGAGATCCTGGCGTTCGATGTGGCGGCCGACGGAGCCGCGAGCAACCGGCGCAGCTTCGGGACGCTGCAAGCTGGGGGCTCGGGGGATGGGCTGGCGGTGGATGCCGCTGGCCGGCTGTACGTCACCTCGCAGCCGGGCGTGCAGGTGTTCGAGGCCGGCGGCCGGTACCTGGGTCTCATCCCGACACCACGCAACGCCATCAGCGCGGCGTTTGCCGGTCCGGGCAAGCGCACGCTGTACGTCGTCGGCAGCGGAGGGGTGGGCGCTGACGGTCAGGAGCTCGTGACGCCGCCCGGCGTCCGCAACAACGCCAAGACCATCTACAAGCTCACGATGCTGGCCGCGGGCTTCGCGGGCCGCGCCAAGTAGGCGCGGCGTCCGGCCGGACTCAGGCCCGGGGCGGCGTCAGCGCGGCAACCAGCTCCGCGATGTCGTCCACCGTGTCCAGACGCTCGACCAGCTCGAACGCGCGGGTGACGCCGTCGGAGGGCAGCACCAGCGACGCGCAGTCGCTGAACTTCTCGAAGAGGTCTTCGCGCGTGAACGGCAGGTCCGGTCCGCCGCGATAGCGCTCGTCGGCGTGCTCCACCAGCGTCCGCCCGTCGATCGTGTCCACTTCGACCGTGCTGCGAATCTTCTCCCAGCCCTTCGCTTCTATCTCGGGGTCCAGCACGCGCTCCACCTTCGCCATCAGGGCTTGCGCGGGTGCGCTTTGCACGAACGCGTCGTTGAACTCGTGGATCCCGGCCTTGCGACGCAACGCGATGGCCGACACCATGAACGCGGGGGAGAACTTGGCTTCCAGCTCGTTGCGCGCGATGGGGTAGCGCAGCGGGTTGAGGATGTTGGACCCGGCGCGGACCCGGATGCGCGCGATCGACTCGGGCTTGACGTCGTGGGTCAGGACCAGCCGCCGCATCGCGTCCATCGTGGGATGGCCCAGCACGCCGCACGGGTACGGCTTGATCGACACGCCCGGCCACACGATGGTGTGCGGGTTGCCCAGCTTTCCCACGATCCGGTCCGCGTCGAACCCGTCGCCGTGGCTGAACACCTGGAAGAAGCCCCACGGCGGATCCAGTCCGTCCACGCCACCGGTCAGCCCGCGCTGCGCCAGCTCGGCCGCCACCACGCCGTTCTGCGCGGCCCGTCCGACGTGCAACGGCTTGGTCATCGTCCCGAAGTTGACGCGGATGCCCGAGGCCAGGCTGGCCGCGATGGACAAGGCGTGCGCCACGGCGGCGCGAGAGAGGCCAAGGATCTTCGCCGCCGCTACCATCGCGCCGAACGTGCCGATCGTGCCCGAAGAGTGGAACCCCTTCTTGTAGTGATTCGGGTGGATCGCCTCGGCGATCTTGCACTCCACCTCGAAGCCCGTCAGGAACGCTTCCAGGAACCGGCGCCCCGACACGCGGCGCGGTTCGCCAACCGCCAGGGCCGCGACGAGTGGCGGCACGGTGGGGTGCGTCAGGAGCCCGAAGATCCGGTCCGCGCTCGTCGCCAACTGCGTGTCGTCCCAGTCCAAGGCGTGTCCGCTGGTGCCGTTGACCAGCGCCGCGGACGACGAGCCCGTCCGGCTGGTCCGCGTGCCGAACACCGTGGCCTGGTCGCGTGTATCGCTTTCGCCCACGTGGGCGAGCAGGATGTGACCCACCTCCTGCGTGGAACCGGCCAGCATCACGCCCAGCCCGTCGATGATGCAGCGTTTGCCGATGGCGATGGCTTCGGCGGGGAACGATTCGATCCGCGCGGCGTCGATGAAGTCCAGCACGGCGCCCGTGGTGCGTGGCTCCTGTGTCATGTGGGACATCGTACCATTCGGAATAAAGACAATGCCCAATGCTCAATGCCCATTGCCCAACGGGGACAAGGCCCAAGGCTCAAGGCCGAAGGCCCAATAAGAACGGAGTCCGGTCGTGGATCTCGATCGTTACTGCAGCCGCATCGGATACGCCGGGCCGCGGGAGGCGTCGTTGGAGGTGTTGCGAGCGCTCCATGCGCAGCACGCCGAGGCGATTGCGTTCGAGAATCTGAACCCGCTGCTGGGGCTGCCGGTGCCGCTCGATCCCGACTCCCTGGCGCGGAAGATGGTGGACGGGCGGCGTGGGGGCTGGTGCTTCGAGCAGAACTGGCTGTTTCGACTCGCGCTGGAAGCCGTGGGGTTTCGCGTGCGCGGCCTGGCCGCGCGCGTGCTGTGGCGTGCGCCGGACGGACCGTTACCCCCGCGCAGCCACATGGTGCTCGAGATCGACCTGGACGGTCGGCTGTATCTGGCCGACGTGGGCTTTGGCGGCGTGTCCCTGACGGGGCCCGTCCGCTTGGAACCGGACGTGGAGCAGACGACGCCCCACGAGACGTTCCGTCTGCTACGCCTCGACACGGATGAGTACGTCCTCGAAGTCCGGCTCGACCAGTGGGCGCCGATGTATCGGTTCCGCCGGGAGGAGCACTTGTTACCGGACTATGAGGTCAGCAGCTTCTACCTGTGCCACCACCCCAGCTCGTTCTTTCGCCGCGAGCTGGTGGCCGCCCGGGCATTTTCCGGCGGTCGGTTCGCCCTCCGGAACAACAAACTGACCACCTACCGAGTGGGTGCCCCACCCGAGTCCGTCACCCTGCCGTCGGCAACCGCCATTCGCGAGTCATTGGAGCGTCACTTCCTGCTGGATGTGCCGGATCACCCCGAACTGGCCCCCTCCTTGGCCCGTATTGCACAGATGTAGGGCCCCGAGACCGGAGACCGACGACCGGAGACCGACGACCGGAGACTGGAGACCGGAGACCGGAGACCCCTAGTGACTGAACATGGTTTAGAATACTGAACAGTGTTCAATCCAGAAGTTCCCGAGACGGCGGTCGCACCGCCCCTGACAAGAGCCGACCGACAGCAACAGGCCCGCGACGTCACGCGACGCGCGATCCTGGACGCTGCACTCGAGCTGTTCGTGGCCGATGGATACACCCAGGTGTCCATCCGGAACATCGCCGCGAAGGTGGGCTACAGCCCGGCTGCCATCTACAGCTACTTCGCGTCGAAGGACGACATCTTCTACGCGCTGGCCGAGGAGGGATTCCGGTTGATGGGTGCCGCCCAGACGATCGACCTGCCCAGCGCCGACCCGTTGGACGATATCCGCCTGGCCGCATGGCGCCTGCACGAGTTCAGCAAGCGCCAGCCCCAATACTTCGCGTTGGTGTTCCTGGACCGCCGGGTGCCACGGCTTGCGCGGGATTCGGAGCGCTTCGCGTTCATGCTCGAGATCAAGGCCGCCATTCGCACGCGCATGCAGCGCTGCATCGACCATGGCGTGTTTCCGGCGTCGATGTCGGTGGACGTGGCGCTGCGCCTGCTGCTTGCCCCGGTGTTCGGCCTCGTGCAGCTGCGTGTCTCGGGACGACTGCTGCCCACCGAGGACGCCGACGCGCTGGTACACGACGCCATCGAGGTCACCATCGCGGGTCTCCGAGCCGGCGCGGCCCAGCGCGCACAAGGAGCCACGACGTGCCTCGAATCAACTAGCGAGGCTTCGCCTCAGACCAACGAGCATGCGGCTCCGCCTCGCTAGTCACAGTGTTTTTTGCCCCGCTTCGCGGGGCGGGAGAAAACTTGTTTCATCTTGTTTGGAATTCAAGTGGCCAAGTTTTCTAGCGCCATCACGTCGTCCGTGGCCACGCCCGGACGACTCGAGTCGTAGTTTCGCCAGGGAGACCCAAGTGAGATCCGCATCATCGGCCCGCTATTCCCTCATCCTCGTTGCGACGTTGGTGCTCGTTTCTCTTGCTGTCGCGTCGTGCGGCGGCCAGGGGTCACGCGCCGCTGCGCCGGCCGACGCGCCGGCCAAGCCCGCGGCGGTTCGCGTGGCAACCGAGCGTGCCCAGGAGCAGCCGGTGGCACGGTTCCTCGAAGTGTCCGGCACGCTGGTCGCCCAGGAGCAGGCCGAGGTTGCCGCGGAGGTCGCGGGACGCATCGTTGCGACGCCCGTCGAGCGCGGCACGCTAGTGGCGGCCGGCGCCATCCTGGTCCGCGTAGCGGCCGAAGAAGTGGAAGCGCAGGCGCGCGAGGCCAACGCCAACGTGGGGCAGATTCGCGCGCGACTGGGCCAATCGGCCGGCCAGACGTTCGATGTCGAGCAGGTGCCGGAGGTGGCAGCGGCGCGCGCCAGCCGGGACCTGGCTGGCGCGGACTTCGACCGCGTGCAGATGCTGTACGAGCGCAAGCTGGTGTCGAAGGCCGAGCACGACATGCGGCAGTCGCAGGCCGAAAACGCCCAACGCCAGTACGAGGTGGCCCGCAACGGCGCCGAGCAGCAGCGGCAGGCGCTGGCGGGGGCCGAAGCGCGGCTGACCATGGCGCAGAAGGCCGTCTCGGATGCCACCGTGCGGGCGCCCTTCGGCGGTGTCGTTGCCGAGCGGGTGGTGTCGGTGGGCGACTTCGTCACGCGGGGCACCAAGGTGGCGACCGTGATGCGCGTGGACCCGTTGCGCGTGGAGTTGACCGTGCCGGCGCAGTTCATCTCCGCCGTGGCAACGGGCCGCCCCGTGACGCTCCAGGTGGATGCGTATCCCGGGCAGACCTTCACGGGCCGCGTGCGCTACGTGTCGCCCGACGTTCGCGCCGATTCGCGGGCGCTGGTCGTCGAAGCCGTGGTGCCCAATACCAAGGGCCTCCTGAAGCCTGGGCTCTTCGTCACCGCCCGGATCGAGCAAGGTCAGCCGACGCCCGGCGTGCTGGTGCCGGCGTCAGCCGTGCGGACTGCGGCCGGCACGTCTCGCGTGTTCGTCGTCGTGGACGATCACGTGGAGGAACGCATCGTGACGATGGGGCAGGCGGTTGGCGCGCGCGTAGAGGTCACGAGCGGCGTGGCCGCGAGCGACGTCGTCGTTGTCGGCGATTTAGCAAGACTGTCGGACGGAGTCCCTGTGGTGTCCCAGTAGGGGCGATGTCAATGCCCAATGCTCAATGCCCAATGCCCAAGGAAGAGAACCGGGTTCATCGTGAGGTAAGTGCATGCAAGCGCTAGCGGCACTGTGCGTTCGGCGGCCGGTGTTCGCATCGGTCCTCATCATGTCGCTGGTCGTCGTGGGGACGTTTTCCTTGACGCAGCTCGGCGTGGACCTGATGCCGAACATCGACATCCCCACCATCACGGTGACGACGCGGTTGCCTGGCGCCGCGCCCGAGCAGGTGGAGAGCGAGATCACGGACAAGGTCGAGGAAGCGGTCAACACGATCAGCGGCATCGACCAGCTGAGCTCCAACTCCGCCGAAGGCATCTCCCAGGTGGTCGTCACGTTCCTCCTGGACAAGGACGCCGACATCGCGGCGCAGGAAGTGCGCGATCGGCTCAACCGCATCCTGCCGCTCCTTCCGCGCACCATTACGCAGCCGACCATCGAGAAGCAGGATCCGGACGCGCAGCCCATCTTCACGCTGGCGCTCACGGGCGACAAACCCATCCGCGAGATCACGGAGTACGCCGACAAGGTGCTGCGCCGCCGGCTCGAGAGCGCGGACGGCGTAGGACAGGTGCTGGTGCTCGGAGGACGCAACCGCCAGATCAACGTGGAGCTGGACGCCGAACGCCTGCGCGCCTACAACCTGACGGTCAACGACGTCTCGCGGGCGCTGCAGTCGCAGAACGTGGACGTGCCCGGCGGGCAGATGGAGCGCGGCGCCCAGTCGGTCACCATGCGTACCCGTGGTCGTGTGGAGCAGCCCGACCAGTTCGGAGACATCGTGGTGCGCGACATGGGCGGCCATCCCGTCCGGGTGCGGGACGTGGCGACCGTCGAAGACGGCATGGCCGAGACGCGCACCATGGCCAGCGTGAACGGCGAGCCGACGGTGCTCCTGCAGATCCGCAAGCAGTCGGGCACCAACACCGTGGCGGTCGTCCGCAACATCAAGACTCGCCTGGCGGAGCTTCAGGGCATCCTGCCCGAGGGCTTCCAGGTGCGCGTCGTGCGCGACCAGTCGGAGTTCATCCAGGCGTCGGTCAGCAGCCTCCAGGAACACCTCATTCTCGGTTCGATCCTCGCGTCGCTGGTAGTGCTGATGTTCCTCGGCAACTGGCGGTCGACCATCATCGCGGCCGTGTCGATTCCCACGTCGATCATCGCCACGTTCGCGCTCGTACGGTACATGGGCTTCACGCTGAACATGCTGACCATGCTGGCGCTCACGCTGTCGGTAGGGATCGTCATCGACGACGCCATCGTGGTGCTGGAGAACATCTACCGCTTCATGGAAGAGAAGGGGATGCCGCCCATGCAGGCGGCCGTCGAGGGCACCAAGGAGATCGGCCTCGCGGTGATGGCCACCACGTTGTCGCTCGTCGCGATCTTCGTGCCGGTGGGGTTCATGGGCGGGATGGTGGGACGCTTCCTCCAGAGCTTCGGCATCACGATGGCGTTCGCCGTGATGGTGTCGCTGCTGGTCAGTTTCACGTTGACGCCGATGATGTCGTCGCGGTGGTTGAAGGTGAAGCCCCGCACCGAGGACGGCACGCACCACGTGCACGACTCGAAGCACACGGCTTTCTTCGGACCGATCGACCGCGTCTATACCTATCTGCTGGAGTGGTCCATGAACCACCGCTGGGTGGTGGCCACCGTCGCGGTGCTGGTGCTGCTCTCGAGCGTGCCGCTCTTCCGCATCGTCCCGGTGAACTTCACGCCCCAGGACGACACGTCGGAGTTCGAGGTCACCCTCAGGGCGCCGGAGGGCGCCAGCCTGGACGCCACCGACGTCATCGCCAACCGCGTGGCGTCGGCCATTCGCGCGCTGCCCGAGGTGTCCTACACCATGGCCACGGTGGCCGGCGACGGCGCGACGACGCGCAACGGCGCCAGCGTGTTCGTGAAGCTGAAGAACCTGGACGAACGCGACCGCTCCGTGTTCAGCGTGGTCGAGGAGGTGCGGAGCACGGTCATGCCGCAGGTCGTCCCGGCCGGCGTGCGCACGTCGGTGGCGGCGACCGGCGGCATCGGCGGCGGGCGCGGAGGCGGGGGAGCCGGGGACATTCAGTTCGTGATGCAGGGGCCGGACCTGGATCGCCTGCAGAGCCAAAGTCAACGGCTCGTGGAGCTGACGCGCGAGATTCCCGGCCTCGTGGACGTGGACACCAACTTGAACACCGGCAAGCCCGAACTGGCCGTTCGCCTGGACCGGCCCAAGGCGGCGGACCTGGGCGTGCAGGTGTCGGACGCGGCCGAAGCGTTGCGGTTGCTCGTCGGCGGCGACCAGGTGACGACCTACAACGAAGGCGGCGAACAGTACGAGGTGTACGTTCGCGCGGGAGCGCGTGACCGCACGTCTCCGGAGGCCGTGGCGCTGCTGCCGGTGCCCTCGTCCCGGCTTGGCAGCGTGACGCTGGACAACATCTCGACCTTCGTGACCGATTCGGCACCCACCGAGATTCGCCGGCTCAATCGCCAGCGTCAGGTGACGGTTGGCGCGAACATGAGGCCCGGCGTGTCCCAGACCGACGCGCAGCAGGCGATGCTGGAGGCGTCCACGGGCCTGGACCTGGGGCCGGAATACCGGACCGGGTTCTCGGGGCGGTCGCGCGAGCTGAACCGCACCGCCAGCGCGTTCCTGAGCGCGCTGGTCCTGTCGCTGGTCTTCATGTATCTGGTGCTCGCCGCGCAGTTCGAGTCCTGGCTGCACCCGGTGACGATCCTGCTGTCGCTGCCGCTCACGCTGCCGTTCGCGCTCTTGTCCCTCATCATCTTCGGCCAGTCGCTGAACATCTTCTCGGCGCTCGGGATGCTGGTGCTCTTCGGCGTCGTGAAGAAGAACTCGATCCTGCAGATCGACCACGCCAACCAGCTCCGCGAGGCCGGCATGAGCACGCGCGACGCCGTGGTGCAGGCCTGCCGCGACCGTCTGCGGCCCATCCTGATGACCACGCTGGCGTTCGTGGCCGGCATGTTCCCGATGGTCTTCACGAGCGGCGCCGGCTCGGCCACCAACCACGCGATCGGGTGGGTGGTGATCGGCGGGCAGACCCTGGTGTTGCTGCTGACGCTCCTCGTCACGCCGGTGGCCTATTCGCTCTTCGACGACCTCAGCCAGATGCGCCTGCTGTCCCGGCTGGGTGGCGTGTTCCGTCGAGGCACGCCGGCGGAAGCGGCCTGAGGTATCGTCTAGCGAGGCTGCGCCTCAGACCAACAAGCCAGTCATCTGGAGAAGGTGCCATGAACGGACGCCGTGCGATCTCGTTGTGCTTGCTGATGGCAGGCCTGGGCGTTTCTCCCGCCGTGGCCCAGCGCGGCCCGGTACCCGACCCCCTGGTGCGAGAGGGCGTGACCGTCAAGCTGGGTCCCCATACCTACGCCATTCCCGACGGCAGCGTCGGCGGCGTGCCGAACGTCGGCATCGTTGTCGGCACGCGGGCCACGCTGGTCATCGACCCGGGCATGGGCCGACGCAACGGCGAGGCGGTGCTGCGCGAGGTGGCGAAGGTCAGCAAGAACACCGAGGTCTACGTCGCGAGCACGCACTTCCACGTCGAGCACACGACGGGTCTGGTGGCGTTCCCGGCGCCGGCCAAGTACATCAACGCCACGGCTCAGGAGGCCGAGTTCGCCGAGGGCGGCATGCGCCAGGTCGAGGGCTTCTCGGCGCGGTCTCCCATGACCGCCGAGCTGCTGAAGGGCGCGACCCGCCGCGTGGCCGACATCACGTTCGACCGGGAGTACTTGCTGGATCTTGGCGGCGTTCGCGTGCGCCTGGTGGTCGTGGGTCCCACGCACACGCGGGGCGACACGGGATTCTTCGTCGACGGCGACGCGGTGCTCTTTGCCGGCGACGTCGTGATGAACAACTCGTTCGTGGCGGCCAATCAGAACTCCAGCATGAAAGCGTGGCTGGCGGCGTTCGATCTGTTCTCCGCGATGAAGCCGACGACCATCGTGCCGGCGCACGGCGACATCGGTCCGGGTACGATGCTTCCGACCCTGCAGGCGGCCGTGGTCGCGATTCAGGCGCGCGTGCGTGAGCTGAAGACGCAAGGCCGGACCGCTGACGACACCGCGACGACCGTGCAGGCGGAGATGGTCGCCAAGCTGCCAACCTGGGCACGGGCCAACGGCGTCGCCGCGTTGGCGCGCTCCGCCTACGCCGAAGCGCCCTAGCGCCCGGCCTGGTTCGAGGGATTCGGTCGAGCCGCCACGGCCGCTCGCCTCCCGCAAATCGCTGAGGCTAGTCAGCTCGCAAGGCGATGTTCGGATCCAATCGCGTGGCCTTGGACAGAGGCTTCCACAACGCCAGGAGCATCGAGCCGCCAATGCCGCCGCAGACGGCGGCGATGACGAGCGGATCCGTCGGCTGTGCTCCGTAGATGAAGCGGACGATCACGCTGGCCGTGGCACGCGCGCCCACCGCTCCCACGACCAGACCCACGGCCACGGGAACGCCCGCGTAGAGAGTCACGATGCGGGCGATGTGCCAGCGGCCCGCGCCGAGCGCGAGGCGGATGTTCGTGTCGCGGGTGCGCTGCGTCACGAACTCGTTGACGACGGCATTGATGCCGAGGGCAACGAGAAGGAGCGCAAAACCTGCGAATCCCGTCAGCAGAAGTGCTCGAAATCGGGGCCCTGCCATCATCGTCGCGACGCGTTGCTCCACACTGCGCACCTCGCCGAGCGAGGCGAGAGGATCCACGGTCGCCAGGGCCTGTTTCAGCTCACCCGCTGACGGTGCCGCGCCTGTGTTGGATGTCTGGACCAGCATGGAGATCGCCGATGCCCTGGTGCTCTGGCTCGTTGGGGTGAACAGTTCCGGCGGTTCCATCCAGCCAGTGCCACCGAGCAAGGCGTTCTGCTTCTCGTTGCTCACGACACCGACGATGGTTCGCCATGGCGCCGCGGCCACGATGCGCACCCGCTGGCCGAGCACGTCGCCTGACGGAAAGTAGGTGCGCGCCAACGATTCGTTCACGATTGCCACCGGCTCGGTCGTCAACCGGTCGCGGCTGTCGAAGCCGCGGCCGGCCCGCAGCGTGACGCCGAGAACGCTGAAGTACGACGAGCTGACGGTCACCGGCACGACGTCCTGAGGTGCGCCAGAGTCTGGCGCCGGCCTGCCGGACACCAGCAGCGCCACGCCGGCGGCGAAGCTGCGGGGCGGGGCACTACTCGCGAACGCGAGATCTTCGACCCCAGGCAACGCCCGAACAGAGTCGTCGGTCCGGTTCAAGAACTCGATGCGGCTCGCCGGATCCGGATATCCTCCGGGCGGCACGCTCACTGGAACGACGGACAGGTTGGTTGCGCGGAAGCCCAGGTCCTCCCCATCCATTCTGGCCACGGTACTCAGCAGGAGGGTCGAAGCGAACAAGAGCACGACCGCGAGCGCCGTCTGCGCCATAAGCAGCGCCCTCGCAGACCGCTGTCTGCCACGGTCGTGCCCGTGGCGACGGGCTTTGAGTACTGCCGACAGGTCGAGTGTGGCTGTCCTCCACGCCGGGCGGATCGCGGTCGCCACCGCCGTGCCCAGGCAGACGGCTGTGGTGAACAAGAGCACGGGAATACTGATCCGCAGGTCGGCGCCGACAGGAAGCTCAATCGGGGATCGCGTCATCAGCAGTTTCACGCAGGCGGCGGCCAGTATCGCGCCGCCCACTCCGCCCATCGCCGCCAGAATCAGGCTTTCGACGACAAATTGCCGGACCAGTCGTCCTCGTCCGGACCCCAGCGCGATACGCACCGCCATTTCCTGCGACCGCACGAGCGCTCGGGCACCCAATAGAGTGGCGACGTTGAGGCAGGCGATCGCCAGCAGGAGTCCCGTCGCGGCGAGTAGCAGCCACAGCGTCGATGGCAGGTTGTTGCCAGCCAACGCCGTGAATTCATCGACGAGGCCGAACACACGCGGCTGCTGCGTCTGTGCCTCCTGGTCAGCGGCGTGGGCAGCACGGTAAAGCGTTCGAAACTCTGTTTGGGCCTGCGAAATCGTGACGTCCGGTTTCAGTCTCGCGAACACGCTCACGTAGAGTGACCGGGGCGACGGCTCGAAGGTGTTCGTGATCAAGGTCCACGCTTCGACGTCACGTGGATAGAACGAGAACGTCGCCGGCATGACGCCGACCACCAGGCATGGCCGCTGATTCAGCACCAGCCTCTCGCCCACAATCGGGCGAGCACCCAAGGTGTTGGTCCAGAACCGGTGCGAGAGAACGAGAGCGCAGCCCTCCTGTAGATCCGAGGGAACAAAGGTGCGCCCCACGAGCGGCGCCACGTCCAGCATCGAGAAGAATCGGTCGCTGACGGCGGCGGTGGGGAGCGGTCGAGCAGGGCCCTCTCCGGTCAGGGTCGGAGACGTCCACTCCCAACCCCACGTTGCGACGGCTATGGATTCGATGCTGCGCGCGCTCCGTTGCCATGTCTCGTAGTCGAGGTAATTCACGAGACTTCGGCCGCTCCCGGTACTGCGCACGCTCTCCTGCCACACCGAGACGAGCCGATCGCCACCAGGATACGGAAGCGGGTACCACAACATCCCGCTCATGGCGCTGAACGCAGCCGTACTCGCGCCGATCCCCAATGCGAGAGTGACTACGACCAGGGCGCCGAAAGCCGGATCTTTTTTCAGGAGTCGAATGGCGAATCGAAGGTCCTGCATGGCACTCATGGGACAGCCATGCGTGTCAGTTTCGCACAGTCCGATCGGTCTCGCTGGGTCGAACTGCGCCGGCCGCGCGCCGGCGCACGGCGAGATCGGACCTGCATCGATGCTGCCGACGCTGCAGGAACTGCTAGGCCACGCCGACGTTTTCGCTACCATGGTCTACACCCACGTCCTGAACAGGGGTCCTCTTGGAGTCGGGAGCCCGCTCGATCAGCTACGGCGGAACGAATAGCTGCGACGGGCCGCAGCCAACCGCCAGCCCGTCGCGGCGATCCAGACCCGCAACCGGTTGGGTACCACGGCGCTACGCCTGTTTCGTTACAGCAGCGGTGCCCACATTGGCTGCGAGCCCACGCAGCCAACGCATAACCCGTGCAGCAAACCACCGAGTGCCACCTGCTGCGCGCGACCGCAACTCCACGCGGGCGTCGCGGTTGGGGACAAGGAGCGTCGGCAACTCCGTACAATTGGCAGATTCGCCCTCGCAGCCAATTGCGCCACAGGCGACGAGACCGGAGGAAACAGAGCGATGGTGCGGGCTATGACTTCAAGGCCTAGTCGAATGCCGCGACCCGCTTGGCGAAGGAACTGGTCCGGCGCGGGGCCCTACCGGAGAAGGCGACCGTCGATGCGTTTCACATTGGCGTGGCCGCTGCGCACGGGGTGTCGTACTTGCTGACATGGAACTGCAAGCACCTCGCGAACGCGACCATGCGTCGTACCATCGAAGCCGTCTGTCGGTCCGAGGGCCTGAGCCCGCCCATCATCTGCACGCCCGAGGAACTACCCACGAGGAGCCCGTCATGAAGCGCCGCGACGCCATCATTGAGGAACTGCACAAACTGCGCGAGCACATCGGCCGAACTCACGGATTTGACGTCGACCGAATCGCCGTGACCATTCGCCAACACGAGCGTGAAGCGGGGCGACCCTCCGTGGACACGACGCCGACACGCACAACGCGCCGGGCCAGGACTCGTGGGCGACGGGCTGCCCAACAACGCGATGGAGCCGTCGGCGCGTGAGCTGACACCGGACGCGCCGCGGCTCATCGCGGGCGTTGGACGGACGACGGGGAAGCAGCCGGGTAGAATGTGGCGGTGGAGATCTCGGAGTTCGTCTGGACCGACGATCGGATCGCCCACATCGGCCGTTACGGCGTCGAGACGGAGGAGTTCGAAGAGGTGTGCTTCGGCAAGGCCCTCTGTTTTGCGAGCGAAAGCGGAAGGCAAGAACCCCGTGTATTACGTCTTGGGCGAGACGGAGGCAGGCCGACGTCTCTTCTGCGTCGTGATCTCGTTCCCCGACGGAAGGGGGTTTCCTGTCACCGCGCGAGAGATGACCGAAAGCGAGAAACAGCGCTACTCTCGTTGGAAGAAGCCATGAAGATCCCTGATACCGATTCCATTCGTGAGCTAGCCGAGTTTTGGGACACCCATGAGGTGACGGCTTTCGATGATCAGCTCGAAGAAGTCACCGAGCCCGTGTTTGCGCGCGCGAGAAACGGCGTGACGGTTCCTCTGGGCGACGACGAACTGACCGTTATCCGAAAGATCGCGGCGTCCCGTGGCGTTGACGCAGCTGCCCTCATTCATGAATGGGTGCAGGAGAAGCTGCATCACTAAGGCGCCGTCCAACACCGGCCTGGAGCCGACGGCGCGGACCTGACGCGGGCGCGCCGCGGCTCAGGCCGCACCAGGATGCAACGCCATGAATCAACAACTCGACGTTGCCGCAGTCGTCACGCTCGTCTCGTGCGTGGTGTTGGCCGGTTGCGCGGGTCCAACGCCGACTTCGGCATCACCGGCCTCGGCTTCGACCGTAACAATGCCGGTTCTGCGGCTTGTCAACTCCGGCGCGGTTGGTGTGTCCGGGCTCATCGTTATCTTCCCAGATGAGCGGGTCGAGTTCGGCGACGTAGCCGCGGGTGCGACCACGACTTATCGGGCATTCAGCAAGGGCGTGTATCGGTACGCGGCCTACCAAGCGCAGCACGGAGATCGCGTCGTGACTCAGCCGGTGGTCGACTGGGTTGGTGAGGTGCCCGTGAGTGGGGAAGCCTTCACTTACACCATTGAGGCATCAGAAGGACCGCCGTGGGGCGTGCACGTACGGCTTCTGGCCATGACGCGCGACCGGTAGAGGCGCCGGATAACATCCGAATGGAGCCGACGCGCCGGCTGTCTCGTGCCACTATGTCGCCGCGGCGAGCGGCTCATTTGGACCGTTATGCGCACGGACCAATTCGATGCGCTCCGATGTTTGGGCGGAGGCAGACAGCCACGGGCTGTGCCGATCGAGTCCGATCGAAGCCGAAGGGAGCAGACTGTGAATAGTGATAGACGCCGATTCGTCACGACGAGCGTGGCATTCGTGGCCGCACAGATGATCGACTTAGGCCGTGCGGGCGCGCAATCTCGTCGTGACGGCGCCGCACCCGTGACCGGCGCTGATATCGATGCGTTCGCAACGCAAAGGCGTGGAGCTCAGCTCACGTGTGTCAGGACGCCGGAATCTAACGATGGTCCTTTCTATTACATCAGTTCCCAGCGCCGGCGTGCGATTGCCGAGGGGCGCAGCGGAGTGCCGCTGACGCTGCGAATTGCCGTGGCGAGCGCCCTCCGTCCCGGCAATGCCTGTCCCCCGTTGGCGGGCGCGGTAGTCGATATTTGGCATGCTGACGCCGATGGTCTGTATTCCAACGTCGGTGCAGATCTGCAAGAAGAGAACACCATTGGCCAGACCTTCTTGCGAGGACATCAGGTGACTGATGCGACCGGCATGGTGGAATTCGAGAGTGTGATACCGGGCTGGGAGATCGGCCGCAACGTCGCGCGAACCACTCACGTGCACGTGAAGGTCTTTCACGAAAACAAAGTCGTGACGACACAACTCTATTTCCCGGACCCATTCATTGATGAGCTGTATGCCAAGGTGGACCCGTATCGCAGGCACTTGCAGAGGAAGGCGCCAGGCACGGAGAGACTTCTCAATCGCCTGCGCAACGAAGAGGACGGGGGGTTCTTGGCCGATCAGTCCACACCCATACCCGTCCGACGCGAAGCGGACGTGGTGATCGCCGAGGCCACGATCGGTGTCGCGACCCTTGGCAGCTTGGGTGTCGCTCCTTTGTTTCGATGATCCTGGCGTGAGAACACGTTTGTGGCTGCAAGGGGGGCGTCTGCACCCAGCGCATAACAACCGGCTGCGGCGGACGGCGTTCCGCCGCCGCTGAACCGGAGCGTTGGGCCGACAGACCACGAACTGGATCGACACCGAGAGGGTGTTCTGGGGAGCCTCCGTGCTCGACCTGGCTGTCGGGGAGTCTCCAGATCTCGCTTGGCACCGGCGTCTGCCTCGAGAGGCGCGACCGGTAGGCGTAGAATTGAATATGCCCGAACCGACAGTTCGTGATCGGATCAAGCACGCCCTAGAAGAACTGCCACCGGACGCCACGTTCGAGGACGCAATCGAACGACTTGTGTTCCTGGCGAAGATCGATGCCGGACTCGCGGAACTCGATGCCGGCCAGGGCGTGCCACACGAAGAAGTGAAGCGACGCCTCGGCATGTGACCTCCGTCTTTTTGGTCGCCAGAGGCAATTCGCGACGTCGAGTCGATCCGGGCGTTCATCGCTCAGGATTCGCCGGCCTACGCGGAACTGGAGGCGCGGCGCATAGTCCCAGCAGTCGAACGTTGTCGCATGTTCCCGGAGTCTGGCCGTCGAGTCCCCGAACGGCAGGTTGATGTCATCCGCGAGGTCATCCTGTCCCCGTACCGGATCGTCTACCGGCTTCGGGATGGAGTCGCGGAGGTGGTCACGGTGTTTCGTGCGTCACGCCAATTCCCAGAATTCATTCGATAGCGGCCCAACATCGGCTCGCAGCCGACAGCGGCCCGTGTGATCATGCGCCGCCGCGGCTGAAGCCTCGCGTTGGGCGGACGAAATCAAGCTGGGCATGAAACGGCGTTAGGATCAGGGCATGGTCATCACGTCAGGCCGGGTTGTGGCGGGCAAGATCGTGGTTGAAGGCGAGCCCCTCCCGGAAGGAGCGGTCGTGACGATCCTCGCTCGAGAAGGAGACGAGACCTTCGAGCTCGACGCGTCCATGGAGGCGGAGCTTCTGGCGTCGCTCGCTGAAGCCCGGCGCGGCGAGACAGTCTCTGCTGACGAGGTGCTTCGCGACCTTCGGAATTCGAGGTGACCTCACCCCTTCCGGTTGTAGCGGGCTGCTCAACGCGTTGGAGCCGACGCCCTTGGCCGGCTCACGCCGGCCGGCGGGTGCCCGCGCAGCGACGCTATCCGGACGCGGCGCGGCTCAACGCGAGCGTTAGACGGCCTCACCGGGGGGCAACGTTGAAGACGAGAACAGTCAGGCTAGACGAAGGGTTGGCGTTGGGGCCGCCGCCGCCAGGTAACTTGGCGGTCCCGGTCTTCTCACACGGATCCCTCGAAGCCGAACTGTACGCGCCAAAGGATAGGGACCCACAACAACCTCACGAGCGGGATGAGGTGTATGTCGTCGTCCGGGGCACGGGCATATTCTTCGATGGTACCGAGCGTCGGCAGGTCGAAGGTGGCTCGTTCATGTTCGTCGCGGCCGGTCAGCCCCATCGATTCGAGGACTTCTCGTCAGATTTTACCGTCTGGGTATTCTTCTACGGGCCGACAGGCGGCGAGGCAGCCGGCTAGACCGGCGGGAACTACAGTCGAGGGTGTCAGAGATCCGGTGGTTGCAGACCGGTCCGTCTGGCGATGCGCGCGAGCATGTGAGGCCCAATTTCATCGTTGTCGTGGAAGGCGAAGACGAAATCGGGCCAGTCCGTTCGGCTGAGGGTGCGGTGTGATCCTGACTGTCGCTTCACAGTCCATCCAAGACGGAGTAGCGCAGCCAGCACGCGGCTGGCCTTAGCAGCCGACCACCGGCTCATGCCGCTTGGAAGGTTACGTTCAGGAACTCTGCTGGGGATTCCCGGTGCTCAAGGCGCTCGGCGATGACGCGCAGGGCCAGGGCCTGCACACGAGCCATCGCTTCTTCGCGATCTTGCCCGTAGGCCATCACCCCGGAAAGAGCCGGCACCTCAGCCAGCCACCGGCCGTCGTCTTCACGTTCAATTTCAACGCTGAAGGTCACACCGGCAATGTACCATCCGAGCCGGCTGTCTAACAAGCCGCTGCAGCCGACGAGCAGCGCGGCGAGAACTAGGTGATTCGTTAGGACAGTGCGCGCCGCTCGCGGCTGAGCGGCAGGCCATTGGAAGGACGGAGCGCTGGCTGCTGTCTGACAAGGGAGAGGAAGTGGCTTGATCTACCTGATTGGAGGACCACCGCGGGGCGGGAAGACGACGCTAGCGAGGAGGCTGTCGGAGACTGCAGCCATTCCGTACTTCTCGTTTGATCATCTGGTGTCCCTGATTACACCGTATGTGGCCAAGGGCGAGGTTGTGGAGCGGTTCCCTCTTCGTGCCGCCTTGCGAGAGGCTGAATTCAGCAACGATGCGTTCTACGCCAAATACTCCAGCAGAGAGGCCGTAGACTTGTACTTGCGTCAGGCGGAGTCATGTTGGCCCGGTATCGACAACTTCCTGCGATACTCCCTGGCGGGCGAGCACGAACTGATCCTGGAGGGTTGGCAAGTTCTTCCTCGACTACTGGGCGAGAACTTCGCGAGGACTGACCGAGACAAACTACGGACGGTTTTCCTTGTCCGACACGATCAGAAGAAGATCGTCGAGGGGATCAGGTCAGACCCCAGCAAACACAACTGGGCCGCCAACAACACTAACGACGAGCGGACTTATGGACGCATCGCAGACATGATCATCCTATTCGGCGAGACCGTCGAGAGGGAGGCCGTGTCATGCAATCTCGACGTAGCGGACACAGATCAGGACTTCGCAGGGACGATAGATGGTCTGGTCGAGGCATGGCGGTGAATCCGGCGTTGTCGAGTGTTGCCCTGCTGCCAGCCCAGCGGTCGCCAGCAGCAGGGAGATCGCGCGTTGGCTGGTAACATCCGCTTGCAGCCGACGAGGCGGCAACACGCTCGTCGACTACTACGGGTCCGCTGAGTTCCGTTCGTCTTGCGCCGCGCTCTGGACGGTTTGAGGCAGCGCTTCACTATTCCCAGTCTACGGGTTCGCGCAAACGGCTTGGTGCGTCCTGCGCCAGCTCCGCAGTCCATCAGCGCTGTTTCCTGCCAGCCCGTCGCTCATCTTGCCTCTCCCTCTGACTGATTCGAAGGCCTTCGTGCGGCAGGCGTGCACAAAAGCACAGTGCGACTCGGCCTGAACTGGCACAGTGCTCATGGCCTCAAAATGGGGCGAGATGCACGGCCATGGACCGTAGGAGGGTGAAATGAACGAGAACGCAAAGGGTCGCCACGACGTGGCGGAAGTGGCAACTGAAGCCCGCGCGATGGCCGCCGACGGTGTGCAAGCCGTGCGGGACGGCGTGCAGTCGGTGCGGGATGGCGTGCAGTCCGTGCGCGAAAAGGGTTCCGAGGTCGGGCGTAAGGCCGTACTCGGAATCGAGGCCCGCCGCGAGTCGGTTGCCAGTGGCCTTGAAGGCGTCGCCCAGGGCATTCACGGCAGCGCCGATGCCGTGGCGAAGGCGGGAACGACGGTCAGTGGCATGGCGCACGGAGCGGCCGATTCGCTGGCGTCCACGGCCCGCTACGTTCGCGAACACCAGGCGAGGGAAATGGTTGGACACGTCGAGGCGCTGATCCGGGTCCACCCGGGCAAGTCGCTCCTGGCCGCCGCCGCCATTGGCTTCGTGGCCGGCAGAGCCTTGCGGCGTGACTGAGCGGGCGGCCACCACCCTCGAGCCGTCGCACCGCGGCGTTGGCGATGTCCTCACCGACATCGTCGGCAACGTGGAACGACTGGTGCGGGCGGAGGTTCGTTTGGTGACAACCGGCGTCCTGAACCGCGTCAAGGCCGCGGCGCTGGGCGGGGCCCTGATCGCAGTTGGCGCGATGCTCTGGCTGATGACGACAGGTCTCATCCTGTGGGGCGCGGTGGCGCGGCTGTCCGAGACGATGAGGCCGTGGCAGGCGATGCTGGTCGTCGCCGGCGTCACGGGCCTCGTCGCCACCGTCGTGTTGGCTGTCGGCCTCAAAGGGCTTCACGCACCGGACCAAGGGAGAGAACCATGACAGACGCGATCGCGGACATCGCGCGGCACATCGATGAGGAGCGCCGCAACCTGGAGAAGAACGTGTCCGAGCTGACCGCCCGGGCAACCGCGGCGGTGGATTGGCGGGAACACGTGCGGCGACATCCTGGGTTGATGGTGGCAGCCGCGGTGGGAGGCGGCGTCCTGTTGGCGCAGCTGGGAGGCCGGACGCGACACCGAACCGAATCGTCGTGGAGCGATGGCGCGGACGTGGCAGATCCGGAACGCTCCGGCGCCAGCCCGCTCGATCCGATCATCGGCGCCATCTTCGCGGCCGCCACAAGCGCCCTGGCGACGGTGCTGGTGGAAGCGCTGTCTGTGCCCTTGGAGACAGCGCCGAGCGCGTCACCCCGGTAGAGTTCCGACAACGACGCTCCGGCGGTTCTGTTCACAACAAGGAGTCAGACGATGCTCACGATCTTGCTGGTTCTCATAGTCCTGATGTTGCTGGGAGTGCTGCCCACGTGGCCGCACAGTCGGAGCTGGGGCTATGGTCCCACCGGTGGCCTCGGCCTCGTCCTGCTGATCGTCGTCATCCTGATGCTGTCTGGCCGGCTCTGAGGGCTGTCGTTGAGGCCGGACGTGACACGGAGCACCGCGGCACGCATGCTGGCGGTGCTCGCGGTCGCGGCCGCGGCCATCCTCGTGGCCATCGTGGCCAGCGAGCTCCATCACCTTTATTTCGACCGGCGTAACCTCCCCGACCTGGGGCCCTTCACGCGCTTCGAGTTCCCGACGATCGGCCGTATCTACGACGCGGACGGCAGGCCCCTCATCGAGCTGGCGCGCGAGTTCCGCGAGATCACCCCGTACGAAGACATTCCGCCCATCGTTCGCGCCGCGATCCTGGCCGCCGAAGACAAACGCTTCTTCACCCACAACGGGATCGATTACTCCAGCCTGATTCGCGTGGCTGGAAAGATCAGGGTCGGCATGCTGGCGGGACGCCTCGTCAGGGGTGGCCGGCACGACGAGGTCGAGGGGGGAGCGCTGTTCCCGCAAGGGGGTTCGTCGATCACCCAGCAGCTCGTGCGCGGCAGCTTCCTGCGCGGGGTGACGGCGCGCGAGAACAGTTATGAGCTGCGCCCGACAGGTTTCGTCGCTCGTGTCTTGTCCGCGGTCGTGGGCTCGCGGAGCGTCAACATGCTGGCGCGGAAGCGCGAGGAGGCGCGGCTCTCCTTGTGGCTCGAACGCGAGATGCGGCAGCAGTTCGGGTCGAAGCGCCGTGCGAAGGAGGAGATCCTCGCCCGCTACACGACCTTCGTGTACATGGGCAACGGTCAGTACGGGTTCACGCGGGCGGCGGAGTACTACTTCGGCAGGCGGCTGACGACCTTCACCGCGGCTGACGCCGACAAGGCCGCGTTGTTGGCGGGCATCGCCAAGGCGCCTCGCGACTACGCGCCCAGCGCGCGGGACCAGGGCATCGTCCTGCGCCGGCGCAACCAGACGTTGACGCTGATGGAAGCGAACGGGTTCCTGTCGCCCGCGATGACGGCGCGCGCCAAGGAGCGGGCGCTCCAGATCGTGCGTCACGATGGCCCCCGGCAACTCCCTGCCACGGCCGTAGTGGCACATGTCCTGGAGGAACTCGAGGCCAGCCGAACCGACCTGGGCCTGGAGGATCTGCTGCAGGGGCGAATCCGTGTGTACGCAACGGCGGACACCCGTGTCCAGCAGATCGTGAGCGAGGCGCTGGAGCGAGGTCTCGCACGGTACGAGAAGCGACATCAAAAGGCGCGAGGGGTGATTCAGGGCGCCGTCGTGGTACTGCACAACCGCGATGGACGGGTCCTGGCCGAAACCGGCGGTCGCCAGGTGTTCAACGGCCTCGCGGCCTCCTACACCGACTACAACCGCGTCACCAGGTCGCTGCGTCAGCCGGGATCCGCCATGAAGCCGCTGGTCTATCTCGCCGCATTTCGGGGCGGGGGCTTCACGCTCGAGACCTTGGTGCCTGACGAACCGATCAGCGTGCCGGACGGCACCCGGCGCTCATGGAAGTGGATCTCGAACTACGACGGCCGCTTCAAGGGGTTGATCCCCGTTCGCCAGGCGCTGGCCGAGTCGCGAAACGCCGTGGCCGTGTGGATCGCAGGCCAGATCGGGATCGACAGCGTCCTGCGGACGTCGCGGAGCCTGGGCGTCCGGACGCCTCTGGGCCGCTACCCCACGACGGCGCTCGGAGCGTCCGAGGTGAACCTCCTGGAGCTGGCCAACGTGTACCGGGCGATGGCGTCCGGAATTGTCGCGGAGCCGTACGTGATCAAGAGCGTCGTGCGCGAGTCGGGCGAGGTCGTGGCCTCGACGACGACGCGCCCGCCGCCGACCGCGATTGATACCGCCGCGCTCTCGCTCATCCAGGAAGGTCTGCGTGGCGTGGTCCGGCTGCCCTCGGGCACGGCGCACACCCTGGCCTCCTACCGATTCCCGATCGCCGTGATGGGGAAGACCGGAACGACCAGCGAGTTCAGGGACGCGATCTTCGTCGGTTCGACGTACGGCCCCGACGGCATCACCGTCGCGGTCAGGATTGGTTTCGACGACAACCGTTCCCTTGGCTCGGGAGAAACGGGAGGCCGGTTGGCCCTGCCCGTCTTCCAGGACGTGATGCTCCGCGTGTACGACAAGGGCATCGTCGGGCCCGCGCCGGTATTCCCGTCCCGGATGGAAGCGCGCATCACGGCATCCCTGCTGTCCCCGGCGCTGCCCGCGATCGAGGCCCCCAGCGACGTCATCGCAGGCACCATTGGCCTCCAATCGGGCGGCCGCTGATCGCGCGCCGTGTGCTGTCGGGCACAGACGTCTGATGGCCACCACTTCTACGATGTCCGCACCGGTTCGTCATTCCGGCAACGGCCTCTGAACGGCCATCTCGAAGGAAGTGTTCGCATGAGAAAAGTGGACGGCCGCGTCGGCGTGCTGGTGGGTGCCGTGGGGGGTGCGGGCGTCCAAACGCTCAACAGGGGCAAGGACGTGCGCGTGCCCGCGGAAACGCTGCTCAAGTTCACGCTGAACAAGTCGGCCGGCCTCCAGGCCGAACGCTGAAGGGGACGCCATGAACAGGTATCCCGTACGCGGCCTGGGTGCCGTCGCCGCCGGCGCGCTGCTGTCGGCGAGCGTGATGATTGGGCAGACCACCATCACACCGCCGAAGAACAAGTACACGGTCGCCGAGGACGTAGAGCTCGGCCGGCAGGCGGCGAAGGAAGCGGAGCAGCAACTGCCGCTTCTCCGGGATGCCGGCGTGGAGTCCTTCGTGGCCGGAATCGGCCGCCGCCTCGTGCAGGTGATGCCCGCAGAGCTCGAGCACCGCGAGTTCCAGTACACCTTCAAGGTCGTGAACGCGAGCGAGATCAACGCGTTCGCGTTGCCAGGCGGTCCCATGTACGTCAACCGCGGCATGATCCAGGCTGCGGCGGTCGAGGGCGAGGTCGCCGGCGTGATGGCGCACGAGCTCAGCCACGTGATACTCAGACACGGCACCGCCGGGGCCACCAAGCAGCAGCCCTTTCAGGTTGGCGCGGTAGCCGGCGCGATCGTGGGAGCCATCATCGGCGGGAACGTCGGGCAGGTGGTGACGCAAGGCACACAGATTGGCCTGGGCACCTACGCGCTTCGCTACAGTCGCGAGTACGAGAAGCAGGCCGACTTGCTGGGGGTTCAGCTCATGGCGCGTGCTGGATACAACCCGCTCGACCTGGCCCACATGTTCCAGACCATCGAGAAGCAGGGCGGTGGCGGGGGTCCGCAGTTCATGAGCGGCCATCCCAATCCGGGGAACCGCGAGGCGTACATCGCCGAGGAAGCCTCGCATCTGCGAGTCCAAGGTCGGGCTGGAGACTCTCGCAAGTTCGCGCAGGTGCAGGATCGACTCCGGCGTATGCCGGCGGCCCCGACCACCGAAGAGCGCGCACGCGTCAGCGCGGCGGACGAACCGGCGCGGGACGAGGGGAAGCGGTAGAGCCTCCGGGCTCGGAGGGCTCGGAGATCGAGGTGTCGTGGAGGACGACGCTCAGCAGGGCATGGTGCACCACGATGTCGCCGTTGTACTCGATGAACCCGAGCTTCCGGAACTTGTTCATGAAGACGTTCACGCGCGACCGTGTGGTGCCCACGATCTCCGCCAGCACCTCTTGCGACATCTTGGGGAGTACGTGTCGAGGCCCATCGGGCTTGCCGTAGCGCGCCAGGAGCAGCAGGGTGCGGGCGAGCCGCTTCTCGCTGTTGTTGAACAACTGATCGACGAGGTCTGCCTCCAGGCGGCTGTTGCGGGCCAGCATGTGGGCGAGGAAGCGGTCGGTCAGCGGATGCTGCTCGTGGAGCAGGCGCTTCATCTGCGCCAGGGGGACGACCAAGATGGTGCAGGCGCTCATCGCGGCCGCCGTGCCCAGGCGGAGCGGTTGCCCGGCCAGCGCACCTTCGCCGAAGAAGTCGCCCGGGCCGATGACGCCGACGACCGCCTCCTTGCCGCTCCCCGCGAGGACGGACAGCCTGACGTTCCCCTTCTGTACGAAGAGAACCGCATCGGCGGTGTTTCCTTGGGAGTAGATCGTCTCGGATGATTTGAAGCTGACGGCCTTCGTGCCCGGGCCTGACGCGTTCAGGAAGGCCTCGGCGTCGAACTCTAGCGTGGTCTTTGCCGCCGGCGTTCTCAAGCACTCACAGTATCAGAGAATCTCATCCGTCAGTCGCGGAGCACGACGCCGAGGAGGGAGCTGTCAATGGTGACCGATCCCTTGCCGGTGCAGTCGATGAAGCCGAGTCTTCCGAACTTTTTCAGCAGGAAACTCACCCTGGCCGGCGTCGTTCCGATCATCTTGGCCAGCGTGGCCGCCGACAGGCGCGGGACCAGGCGCAGCGGTATTTCTTGAATCCCGTAGCGGGCCAGCGCCAGGAGCGCGCGCGCCAGCCGCTTTTCGCTGGAGTTGAGGAGCTGCACCACCAAGTCGTCCTCGATCCGGACGCTCCGGGCCAGCATGTGCGAGATGAAACGGTCGGACATCGCCTGTTGACTGTGCAGCAGGCGGGTCATCGCCCGCTTGGCGACACGCAGGACCACGGTCGGGGTGACGGCCGTCGCGCTGCCCGGGCGGACGCGCTGTCCCCCCAGGCATCCTTCCCCGAAGAAGTCGCCGGGTCCGAGCACGGCCATCACGGCTTCCTTACCTGTCTTCGAGCGTACCGACAACTTGACGCCCCCGGACTGGACATAGAGGACATGGTCGCACGCGTCGCCCTGGGCGAAGATGGTTTCCCCGCGGTCGTATCGTGCGGTGGTCTTGGCGACGCCAGCCGAATCCAGGCATGCCTCGACCGTGAACGCTGGCGGTGTCTGTACGACCAGACGCTGCGGTGTTCTACGAGCCACGGCGCCAAGCATCGCACCCGACTCACGTGAGTGCGTGTATCCAACGGAACAGACGCTGACACCGGTGCCCCCTACGATGGCAGGGGAGAAACGACATTGACCCTGCTCAGAGACACGCGTGACATGACGACGGCCGTACGCAGGGCCGGCGCACAGGCGACGGCACTTGCCAGTGCCACCGTCGAAAGGACGCGGGCCGTGGCGCGGACCGCCGAGCAGGCCGTCACGGACCGTTGGATTACGGCGAAGGTGAAGACCCACTTCGTTGGCCCGACGCTTCTGCCGGATGTCACGGTGGAAACACGGGACCACGTGGTCACTCTGAAGGGCATCGTCAGGTCGAGCGCCGAGCGAGAACGCGCGGCGAAGTTGGCTCGGGATACCGATGGCGTGACCCGCGTCGTCAATCAGTTGGAAGTGAGGCAGGAATGACGAAGACCCTAGCAAGAGGACGCACGAGGCGGCTGACCTGCGTGACGATGGCGGTGGCCACGTTGGCGCTGGCGCCGCTGAGCGCTGCGGACAACGAGGTAACCAAGCGCCTGCAAGAAGCGTCCGCCGTCTTCTCCGAGGTCATGGCGACGCCGGACAAGGGCATCCCGACAGAACTCTTCGAGAAGGCCCACTGCGTCGTGATCGTGCCGGAGCTCAAGACGGCGGCGTTCATCGTGGGCGGAAAGTACGGCAAGGGATACGTCTCCTGCCGAAACAAGGCCGCGAGCGGCTGGTCGGCCCCCGGCGCCGTACGTATCGAGGGTGGCAGCGTCGGCTTCCAGATCGGGGCCTCGTCCACGGACCTGATCATGTTGGTCATGAGCCAGCGCGGAGCCGAAAAGCTCTTGGAGAGCCAGTTCACGATCGGCGCGGGAGCCTCGGCCGCGGCGGGCCCGGTAGGTCGCACGGCGACGGCGCAGACCGATGCCCAGCTGCGTGCGGACATCTTGTCGTGGTCCAGGTCGCAGGGACTCTTCGCGGGGATCGCCCTCGAAGGGGCCACGCTGCGCCAGGACCTGGACGACAACGCCACGCTGTACGGGAAGAAGCTCGAGACCCGTGACATCGTGACGATGGGTGTGGAAGCCCCCGTCGAAGCCGACGGGCTGATGGCGCTGCTGAGGCGCTATTCAGCGACCGAGCGCCGGTAGCGTCGGGTCCACCCAGTCGAGCGATCGCGTCACGGCCTTCCGCCATCCCGCGTAGGCCGCCTCGCGCTGGTCCTCGGACCAGCGCGGATCCCACAGCCGGTCGGCCTGCCACTGCGCGCGCAGGGCCGCCGGCCCCGACCACACACCCACGGCCAGTCCGGCGGCGTACGCCGCGCCAAGCGCCGTCGTTTCCGCGACCCGCGGCCGCACGACCGGTACGCCAACGATGTCTGCTTGTAGCTGCATCAAGAGGTCGTTGCCCGTCGCGCCGCCGTCCACCTTCAGGACGGGCACGCGCCCGCGCGCGTCGATGGTCATCGCATCCACCACGTCGCGCGTTTGAAAGCAGATGGCTTCGAGGGTGGCCCGCGCCAGGTGCGCTTTGGTGTGAAACCGGGACAGGCCCACGATGGCGCCGCGCGCATCGGGCCGCCAATAGGGGGCAAAGAGGCCCGCGAACGCCGGCACGAAGTACGCGCCGCCCGTGTCGGGCACGCTGGCCGCCAGAGGTTCGACGTCCGCGGCACGAGCGATGAGGCCGAGTTCGTCGCGGAGCCATTGCACGGCCGATCCCGTGACGGCGACCGACCCCTCCAAGGCGTACGACGGCTGGGAGTCCGGCAGCTGGTGGCCGATGGTGGTCAGCAGTCCGGCCGTGGATGCCACTGGCGCCACTCCCGTGTTCATCAGCAGGAAGTTGCCCGTGCCATAGGTGTTCTTCGTATCGCCGACCTCGAAGCACGCCTGGCCGAGGAGCGCCGCGTGCTGGTCCCCGAGGACGCCGGCGATCGGAACCTCGGCGCCGAGTGGTCCATCGCCTCTCGTCGAGCCGTACGCCGTGGCGTCGCAGGATGCGCAGATGCGCGGCAACATCGTGCGCGGGATGTCGAAGAGGCCCAGCAGGTCCTCGTCCCACGAGAGCGTCCGCAGGTTCATCAACTGCGTGCGGCTGGCGTTGCTGACGTCGGTCACGTGTCGGCCGCCGTGCACGCCACCCGTCAGGTTCCACACCAGCCAGCTGTCGATCGTGCCCGCGACGGCTTCGCCTCTGGCGGCCGCGGTCCTCACGCCGGCGACGTGGTCCAGGATCCACGCCAGCTTGGTCGCCGAGAAATAGGTGGCGGGCGGCAGGCCCGTCGTGCGCCGCAGAAAGTCGTGATGGGCCGCCAACCTGCTCATGACGGGCGCCGTGCGCGCGTCCTGCCAGACGACGGCGTTGTACCAGGGTTCCCCGGTGACGGGGTTCCACACGACGATCGTCTCGCGCTGGTTCGTGAGCCCGATCGCGGTCAGGTCCGTGGCGGTCAGCCGCGCGTGGCGCAGGCCTTCGGTGATGACCTCCACCGTCCGCGTCGCAATTTCCACGGGGTCGTGTTCCACCCAGCCGACCTGCGGGAAGATCTGGCGGTGCTCCCGCTGATGCTGCCCGCGCGGCAGGCCACCGTCGTCGAAGACGATGAAACGCGTGCTCGTCGTGCCCTGATCCAACGCGCCGACAAATCGCGACACGCGGGCGATAATACGTCGATGTCCACGTTCACCCGCGAGAGCCTGCAGGATCTGATGGCCCACGTGGCCTGGGCCGACGACCAAGTGTGGAACGCCGTGCTGGCCGCGCCGCGTGCCCAGGAAGACGGGGGCATTCGCGACTACCTGCACCACATTCACATGGTGCAGGGCCTCTTCCTGGCGCTGTGGACCGGGCGCTCGCCGGAGCCCGTGGCGGTCAGGCAACCGTCGGAATTTTCCCTGGCTGAATTGCGGGTGTGGGCCGCGCCGTTCTACGCGGAGGCGGCCGCGTTTCTCGACACGGTGACGCCAGAGCGGTTGGCGGAGCCGCTGGTCGTGCCGTGGGCCGCTCGACTGGAGGCCAAGATGGGCCACTCCTTGCGCGCGCCGACGGTCGGCGAAACGGTCTTTCAGGTCGTGAATCACACCACGCACCATCGCGCGCAGGTCAGCACGCGGTTGCGCGCGGCGGGCGGCGAGCCTCCGCTGGTCGACTACATCGCCTGGGTGTGGTTCGGGCGGCCGGCGCCGCCTGCCACCTAGCCTCGCGCGAGGGGGTCCTCAAGAGTCGGTCGCTCGGGCCGATTGCCGTCTCGTGCTGCGTCTTCGTCCTGTGTCCACTGGTGTGACGGTATTTCTCTTGACGGCTCTCTCGTGGGGCCTGGCGCCAGGCCCCACGTGGGCGCAGGAGCCCGCGCCCACCCAGGCACCCGGGCGCCCATTCCAGAAACCCACGGCGGCTCCACCCAAGCCGACCGCCGCGCCCGCCAAGCCCAGGGTGACGACGCCCCTGTCCAGGCCCTCCCGCTCAACCGCGGCCCGCAGGCCCACCGGGTCCCCTGCGGAGGCCCCTGGTGCCGATACCAAGGAGCCCGCCGTCGCGCCAGCTCAGCAGGCCAGACAGGCGGCTGTGTCGCCCCCGACGCCGCCCGCGGCGCCGCCCCTCGCCGTGCCGACGCCTGCGCCGGAAGTCGATGCTCACGTGCACTCGTCGCCGCTCCACAATCAGCCGCCGGTGCCCGCAATTCGAGCAGCCGTCCGGGCCTTCGTCGCGCGCCGGCCACCCGTGGCGGCAGCCGCCAGACCCAGCGTGAGCGGTCCTCGTTACGCCGTGTCCTGGCCGACGCGCCGTGTGTCGCTCGATTGGCCCGCCGCGCCGGACCGCACCGTTCTGGCCTGGCCGCTCGCGTCGCGCTCGCCCGTTGACGTGGGCCTCGGCCTCGATTCGGCGCCGTCCAGCATCTCCACCGGCCGTCCCCGCTGACTCTCGTCGCCTTGGGGCATAATCGTCGGTGCGCACGGAGCCGACGCTCGATCCCGTTCGCGTCGGGTCTTTGACTCGATCGCCCTGCCCATTCTCCAACGCGAGGCTCGTAAACGATGGTCAATCTGAACGTAAACGGAACCGCCCGCTCGTTCGACGGCGACGACGACATGCCGCTGTTGTGGTATCTGCGCGACGAGTTGCGGCTCACGGGCACCCGGTTCGGCTGCGGCGCGGGGCTGTGCGGCGCCTGCACGGTACACGTGGACGGCCAGGCCGTGCGCGCCTGTCAGACGCAGATGCGCACGGTGCAGAGCAAGCGCGTCGTGACCATCGAGGGCTTGAGCGCCGACGGCAGCCACCCGTTGCAGCGCGCCTGGACGGCAGCGAACGTCCCGCAATGCGGGTACTGCCAGACCGGCCAGATCATGCAGGCGGCGGCGCTCCTGACGCGGACGCCGAACCCGACCGATCAGGACATCGACCGCACGATGGCGGGCAACATCTGTCGCTGCGGCACGTATCAGCGCATTCGCGCGGCCATCAAGCAGGCCGCCGGCGCGCGAGGAGGGCGGGCATGAGCCTCCTTCAGAACGTCAGCCGCCGCCAGTTCCTCGAGGGCGTCTTCTCGACGGGCGCGTTCGTCATCGCGGCCCAGGTGCTGCCCGAGAACGCCTGGGCGCAGGACCCCGCGGTGCGCACGCGCGCCCAGTCGGCGCCGCTCGCGCCCAGCGTGTATCTGGGCGTCGAGCCCGACGGCTCCGTGTTCATCGTCACGCACCGGTCCGAGATGGGCACCGGCATCCGCACGTCGCTGCCGCTGGTGGCCGCCGACGAGCTGGAAGCGGACTGGAGCCGGGTTCGCATCGAGCAGGGGCTCGGTGATCCGAAGTACGGCGACCAGAACACCGACGGCTCGCGGTCGGTGCGCGACTTCTACGACGCCTTCCGTCGCGCGGGCGCATCGGCGCGCGTGATGCTGGTCAGCGCCGCGGCCACTCAGTGGGGCGTGCCCGTCACCGAGTGCGCGGCGCAGAACCACGAGGTGGTGCACCGTCCCAGCGGCCGGCGCCTGGCGTTTGGCGCGCTGGTGCCCGCGGCTGCCACGCTACCCGTGCCGGCTCCCGAGAGCCTGACCTTCAAGCCGAAGAACGAGTGGAAGTTCGTCGGCAAGGAGCGGCCCATTTACGACCTGGCCGACATCACCACGGGCAAGGCGCCCTTCGGCCTCGACATCTACCGCGAGAACATGGTGGTGGCCTCCATCGAGCACCCGCCCGTCGTGGGCGGCTCGGTGAAGAGCGTGGTCGACACCGAGACCCGGAAAGTGCGCGGCGTGCGGGACGTCATCACGTTGGACCCGCCCAAGCCGCCGCTCATGTTCCAGGCGCTTGGCGGAGTGGCCGTGATTGCCGACAACACCTGGGCCGCGCTGAAGGGCCGCCGCCAGCTGAAGATCGAGTGGAACGAGGGCGCCAACGCCAGCTTCGAATCGGGCGCCTTCAAGAAACAGCTGCTGCAGACGGTCAGCCAGCCCGCCAAGGTCGTTCGCGACCACGGCAACGTGGACGCGGAGTTCGGCAAGGGCGGCAAGGTGATCGAAGCGACCTACTCCACACCCATGCTGGCGCACGCCTCGATGGAGCCGCCGGCCGCGGTGGCCGACTTCCAGAACGGCAAGGTGACCGTGTGGACGCCGACGCAGAACCCGCAGGCCGCGCAGGAAACGGTGGCGGCCGCGCTCGGCATCGACAAGAAGGACGTCACCTGCCACGTGACGCTGCTCGGCGGCGGTTTCGGCCGCAAGAGCAAGCCCGACTTCGCGGCCGAGGCCGCGGTGCTGTCCAAGCGCCTGGGCCGCCCGGTGAAGGTGGTGTGGACGCGCGAGGACGACCTGCGCCACGACTTCTATCACGCGACTGCCGCCGTGTACCACAAGGCGGTGGTCGATGGCCGCGGCAAGCCGACGGCGTGGCTGCACCGGTCCGCGTTCCAGCCCATCGCGTCGACGTTCGACCACACGGCCAAGTATCCGCTCGGCTTCGAGCTGGATCTCGGCTTGACCGATCTGCCGTACGACCTCGCGAACATCCGCGCCGAGAACGGGCCGGCCGACGCGAACGTGCGCATCGGCTGGTTCCGCGCCGTCACCAACAACTTCCACGTGTTCGCCTCGGGCAGCTTCGCCGACGAGATGGCGCACGCCGCCGGCCGCGATCCGCTGGAGTTCCTGCTCGACCTGCTGGGGCCCGGCAAGGTGCTGGATCTGAAGGCGCAGGGCGTGGACTACTCCAATTACGGCGCGCCCTACGACAAGTACCCGATCGACACGCGGCGCCTGCGCCGGGTGCTGGAGATCGCGGCCGACAAGGCCGGCTGGGCGCAGCGCAAGAAGGGCGGCGGCCGTGGGATGGGCATTGCCGCGCACCGCAGCTTCAACACCTACGTGGCGTCGGTGGTGGAGGTCGAGGTGGACAGCCGCGGCGGCTTCACCGTGCCGCGCATCGAACAGGTGGTGGATGCGGGTGTCATCGTGAACCCCGATCGCGTCCGCTCGCAGATGGAGGGCGCGGCGGTGATGGCCGTCGGCCTCGCCCGCAATGGCGAGATCACGGCCGCCAACGGCCGGATCCAGCAGACCAACTTCCACCAGTTCCAGGTGGCGCGCATGAACGACGCGCCCCGCCAGGTGAACGTCACCTTCGTCGAGAGCGACGAGCTGCCGACGGGCGTGGGAGAGCCGGGCCTGCCGCCCGTGATTGCGGCGCTGGGCAACGCGATCTTCGCGGCCACCGGCAAGCGCGTGCGCGAGCTGCCGATCTCGAAGACCAAGCTCGTGTAGTGCCGTTTCGTGCAGGGGCGTGTCGGGCTCGCGCTGGCGTGTAGCGCCGCGGGGCCCGATATCCCAGGCGTGCCGATCCCGACTGCCGGCTCACCACGCCACGCACCGCGACTGGCCGTGTGGGTCACGGGTGTCAGCTTCACCGTCATCGGCGGAGTCCTGAGTCTCACGTTCCTGCTGCTGTCGTGGCAGACGCAGTCGCGCCTGACGCGCGCGGTGGCCGACGACCTGGAGGGCAGCCAGCAGCGGTTCGCGGACATCGAGGCGCGGCGCACGCGCGAGCGACGCTTGCAAGCCGTGGCCCTGGCCGAGAACCCCACGCTGAAGGCCGCGGTCGACACCTACGTGACCGAGGTGGGCCAGGCGGTCACGTCGGGGGAACTGCTCGAAACCATCGGACACGAGGCGGACAAGCTGGCCGAACTGATGGGTGTGCCCGCGCTGGCCGTTGTGGAGCGGCGCGGCACCATCCTGGCCAGCGCGGGCCCACGCGCGGACAGCTGGCCGGCCAACACCCGCGTGTCGTGGACCGGGCCCGCCGACGGCGACGAGGTGGTGGTCCAACGCGGACCGCATCTGTTCCTCGCGACGACCGTACCGCTCCTCCTGGGCAACAACCCCGTGGGCACGGTCCTGCTGGCGACGCCGCTGGACGACGCGTACGCCACGGCTCTCGCCGCCGGCGCGCGTGCCGACGTGGTCATCATCCACAACGGGCAGGTCGTGGCCGGCTCGGCCTCCACCGCGCTGCGGAGCGCGCTGTCGTCGGTGGCGCTGCCGACGGCTGGACCCCTGATGGTCGACGGACAGGAACTCGTGGTCCGCCGCCTGTCTCAGGTGGGTTCGACCAGCGTGTTCGCCGTCAGCTCCGTCGCGTCCGCGGCCACGGCCACCACGTCCGAGGTGACCCGCGTGATGCTGGTGGTCGGTGCCCTCGCGCTGCTCCTTGCCGGCGCGGCCAGCTGGTGGCTGGCCCGCACGCTGGCCAGGCCCATCGATCAGCTGACGGTATCTCTGGCCCGCATGGCCGAGACGAGGGACCTGGACGGCGCGCTGCCACGCAGCGGCGTCAGTCGTGAGATCGACGCGTTGGCCGATTCGTTCGACTCGCTGCGTTCCGCCGTGTCGCAGGCCGAGGCCGAATCCGACGCCGCCTACCTGGGTGTCATCGGCGCGTTGGCCGCCGCGCTCGACGCGCGCGATCCGTACACCGCCGGTCATTCACAGCGCGTGGCAGATCTGTCGGTGCTGCTGGCGAAGGAGATGGGGTTGGCGGAAGAGGACCGTGAGACGCTTCGGCTGGGCGCCCTGCTCCACGACATCGGAAAGATCGGCATCGCCGACAGCGTGCTGCGGAAGCCCGCCAAGCTGACGCCGGAGGAGTTCGACCACATCAAGCAGCACCCGGTCCTGGGCGCGCGGATCCTGCAGCCGCTGACGTTCCTGGCGCCCCACTTGCCGGTCGTCGAACTGCACCACGAGCGGCCCGACGGGCGCGGCTACCCGTACGGGCTGCGCGGCGACGAGATCCCCTTGTTTGCGCGCATCGTGCACGTGGCCGACGCGTTCGACGCCATGACCAGCGCCCGCGCCTACCGGCCCGCGCGGCCGGCGGCCGAGGCCATGGCGGAGCTGTGGCGCCACGTCGGAACCGACTTTGCGCCGCCCGTGGTGCAGGCGATGGCCGCGGTGTGGGACACAAAGCTCGTGCAGTCCCCGGGTGAACCGCCCGCGACGGCGGGGCCGTTCCGTGACCCGGTTGGGGTCACGGTTCCATTTCGGCTCAGGACGTCGAGAGGGGTTCCCCAGGCGGTGGGGTAGTGGACATCA
>Ga0307505_10000462_pt1 | contig 45328 bp, 42 predicted proteins | sample 23_S_MG_FD_202183 | JGI IMG/M metagenome (GOLD analysis project Ga0307505, IMG submission 202183) | Soil microbial communities from Populus trichocarpa stands in riparian zone in the Pacific Northwest, United States - 23_S | ecosystem: Environmental > Terrestrial > Soil > Riparian zone > Trees...
GGCTCAGGTCGTACGGTCGAAATGTCTTTCCCATGACCGCAGTTTACTTATTCCTGATCCGCTGTCTATGACTTTTTCCCGACAGACTCTGAAAGGGTTATTACGCGAGTGGAACGTTAATCCCATGGTTGTCGCTACGCTCCAACCATGGGCTGTAATTAGCAAACGCCTTCGGCGTTAATTGAGAGTGTTATGAAAGAATTATAAGTACCTGTGCTGACAAAGAAAGGTGCTGATGAAGGTGATGCGGACCGAAAAGGCTGAGCTGCCGGAAGAAATTGTGCGCGACCTTGATGAGGGCTTCCCGGGCATCGAACGCAAGTCAGACATTATGGGTGGTGTGCCATGTATCAGTCGTACGCGGATACCTGTATGGCTACTGGAGCAAGCCTGTCGCCTCGGCACAAGCGAAGGAGATCTGTTGCGCGACTATCCGAACCTTGCAAAGCAAGATCTCGCAAATGCGTGGAACTTCGTTCATTCTCACCGCGCGGAGATAGACACGCAAATTGAAGCCAACGAGAAAGACAACGATTGACAGTTAACGACCTGCGAGCAGTCCGTCGAAGTAGAGAAATCTAAATCCGACGGCAACTGCCGTTGAGTTGGGCGCCCTCTTCGACCACCAGGGCGGGGGCGGCGAGATGGCCGCGGACGTTTGCGGTGCGGCCGAGGACCAGTTGTTTGCTCGCGAGGATGTCGCCTTCTACGGTGCCGTTGATTTTTGCGACCGCGACTTTGATGACTGCTTTTGTCACTTCTGCGCCAGTGCTGACGATGAGTGTGCCGTCTGGTGAAGTGACGTTGCCGGAAAAGTGCCCGTCGATTCGCAGCATCGATTTGAAGCAGACTTCGCCGGTGAAATTCACTACATCACCCACGAAACCTAGCCAATTGTCTTTGTTGACGTTGGTCCGATGGCCATTAACGAGCGTAGGCTGGCCGCGTTCGTCTCTGCTCGCAACTGCTTGAGTAGTCACTGCTGCTGCCCCTCTTTTCTGTTCTTTTCCTGTGACCCGTTAATTACGATTAGGTGGGATCGGTGCCGCCGGGGAGCCGCCGCCGCTGCTATTGAACCGGGAGAAAAGACGATATAACTTGCTGATCGACACTATACCATCCGCGCTCGCTTCAAGAATGTTACGATTAGATTGCCGTTCGAAGGCAAAAACCAAAATGATCAAGCACACACTCGCAGTCTTGTTGACGATCTGTGCCATCGCATTGGCGTGTGCGCCACACGTCATCGCGCAAAAGCGACAAGGTTCTCCAACGGCAATCCAGGAAGTGAAATACAACGGCACTTCGATCGCGGCACCGAAGGAATGTCTGCTTGCGTTTAAAGAATTCTTTCGTTACTTGCAACAGCCTGACTCGAATATCGTGCGCGATGAAACCGCGCAGATGCGTTGGCTTACACAGGAACTCCGCAAGTCATTAGCGCAAAAAGTCGCGACGTTTACGAGTCCCGCAGACGACCCTGATTTCCCCAGCAATGCGACCTTTGTCGGTTCGTGGGATTATCCAACGACGTATGCGATCGCAGCCTCGCGGCGTTACGGTAAGCGAGCGATTATTGATGTGCTCTACAAATGGGGACCAAAGACGAATTATCCCGGCGATGAACGCACCAGCTCGTTCATCTTCGTTCTCGAAGACGGCGCCTGGAAGCTCGACGATATTTACACCTTTAGAGGCGCGTTTGTTCAGGCGGAAAGCCTGAGCCAGTACCTCCGCGAGAAGTGACATGACCGCGCAAACGACAATTCGCACGGGACTTCAGCCCGGCGACATCGGCTACATCATCCACTTACACGGCGTGCTCTACGCGCAGGAGTATGCACTCGATCGCACGTTCGAAGGCGACGTGGCGATCAGGTTCGGCGAGTTCGCCAAGATTTACGACGCGCGCAAAGATTACTTCGCCGTCGCTGAGCTTGACGGAAAGATCGTCGGCTCAATTGTGATCAACGGACTTTCTGAGGAAAGTGCACAACTCAGGTGGTTTCTGGTCCACCCGGACGCGCGCGGCCGTGGTCTCGGTCACCAACTCATCGACAGCGCCATCGCGTTCTGTCGCGAACGCGGATTCAAGAAAATCGACCTCTGGACCATCAGCGAATTGAAAGCCGCGGCGCATCTTTACAGACAAGCAGGATTCAAAGTCACTCGGGAAGAAACACACGAGATCTGGGGCGCAACGCGCACCGAACAGGAATACGAACTGATTCTTTAAGGCGCAAAAAAATCCGTGGCTAAATTCGATCTTCACACACACTTCTACACTGAAGAGTTCTTCCAGACGATCCGCGATCTCCCGTCAGAGTTTTCTTTCGGTACGAGTCCGAGTGGACAAACGATCATCACTTACCGCGGCGCACGCTTCTTCGGCGTCACGCCCGCAATGACTGACGTCGCAAAACGCCTCGAAGACATGGACCGAGCCGGGATCGACGTCGAGGTCGTTTCACTATCGACGCCAAACGTGTTCTTCACCGGCGCAGAGCACCAGCCGCAAGTAGCGCGCATGGTCAACGACTCCTACGCCGAATTGATCGCAAAACACCGAGGTCGTTTCAAGGGCTTCGCGAGCATTCCGATGGACGCGCCCGACGCCGCACTCGCCGAGCTCCATCGCTCGATCGACGAACTAAAACTCAACGGCGTCATTCTGCTCAGCAACATTGGCGGCAAGGCGCTCACCTCTCCCGAGTATCGCCCGTTCTTCGCCGAAGCAAACCGGATGAAGCTTTGCATCTTTCTGCATCCGATGATTCCGGCGAACTCGGACGCCTTTCGCGAGTACGTGCTTGGACCAATCATCGGCTTTCCTTTCGATACGAGCCTCGCGGTGGCGCGCATGTGCTACGACGGAATGTTCGCCGACTTTCCCGACATACGCTGGATCATCGGCCATCTCGGCGGCGCTGTTCCTTACCTGATGGAGCGCATGGATAACGGTTATCGCGACTTTCCCGAGTGCCGTGCGAAGATCGATCAACTTCCGAGTTTCTATTTGAAGCGGTTGTACTACGACACAGTTTCGTTCAGCCCGCACACGTTGATGATGGTGCGAAACATGGTTGGCGCGGACCACATGGTGATGGGCAGCGACTACCCGCACCTGCTCGGCTCGATCGACCGCGCCGTCTCTTCTATTGAGAATCTCGACATTCGAGAGGACGAGAAGGAAGGGATTTTTTCGACGACCGCGTTGGGGATCCTCAATAACATTTGAGTCCTGCTCAATAACCGCCCAAAATCTTTCCGAAATTTTCTGTAACTTTTCCCGAACCCACGTGTTTTAGGAGACGTAGCGCAGCTTATGGCGAGCCAAGATGACGAGTTCACCATGCTGTTTCAGGATTTTTACCCTAGCCTATGCCGCTTTCTGGAGTGTTTATTGGGAGGCCGCGCGCCACTGGCGCAAGACTTGGCACAGGAGAGCTTCCTGCAACTTCATCGTACGGCTTGGGGCACCTTGCCGCCGGGTGAAGCACGCTTCTGGCTCTATCGCGTGGCGCGAAACCTGGCCATCAACGAGTTTCGCAAGTCGCACACGCGTTACCGGTTGTTCGATCGAGTGGTGGAAGCAATGAGACCGGCGGCACGCAATCCCGAACAGGAATATGAGACGCGGGAACGCAAAGAGCTGGTGCTCGAGATGTTGCAAACGTTGCCGGAAGATCAGCGCACGGCGTTGTTGTTGAGGGAACAGGAACAGTTGAGTTATCGCGAGATTGGGCAGGTGCTGAACATTTCGGAGAGCAAGGTGAAGGTTGACATATTTCGCGCGCGGGCGGCGTTGCGGGAACGCTGGAGCAAGAAAGTAAAAGTCGCGAGCGTTGGCGTTAGTTAGTGGAAAGACGGATATGAACTGCGGATTTACTGAAAAGATTTCTTCGTTGATTGATGGTGAGCTCTCGCCGGCTGAAGCGCGTGAAGTTGAGCGCCACTTGTTGGGTTGTGCTCAGTGTAAAGAAGCGCGTGCTGATTTTCTTAACTTGCGCAGCCAGATTAGTGGCTTTGAAGCGTCGTTGCCGGGTGAAGTGCAGAACCGCGAACTCGCAAAGATTTTAAATAAACCCGCGGCGTCCGGTGCGCGACTCCGTTTGAGTTGGAATTGGGGTTATGGCGCAGTGGCGCTTGCATCGATTGCGATTGTGGCGCTGATTATTGGATTGAGTTTTTATCAGCGGCCGCCGGAAGAAGTTGCCTCCAAATCTCCGGTGCCTGTTCCGTCGCCAACAGTTGCTCCGAGTCCCGAACCTGACACACCACAGCAAAAACCGGAAACTCCGCCAAGTAAAGAATCGGCACCAAAACCACGCCGGCCGGCGCGTGAACCGAAGCCGGGTGAACAGTTCGCCAGAATTCCTGAAAACGTGCAGCCCGTTGTACCGGAACGCACTCGTTCCGCTGATGCGCAAACGATGACGGCACTGCATTTCGAGCGGGCGGAAACGCTGTTGCGTGCGTTCAGAAACGTACGGCTCGAAGATCCTGATTCCGCGTCCGAAGTTCGTTATGAACGCACTCGCGCCAAGCAACTGATCTATCAAAACATGATGCTCCGGCGTGAAGCCGACACTTCCGGCGACGTTCAGATCGCGTCGTTGCTCGATAGTCTCGAGCCGATTCTGTTGGACATCGCAAACCTTCCGGACAAACCGGATGACGACACCGTGCGCGTGATTCGCGAACGTGTCGAACGCAAAAACATCGTAGCGCTCTTGCAGGTTAATTCCACTGCACTCGCTCGTGCACTCGATTAACGAAGGCCCAACATGGTTGACCTTAGAGGCACAGGGAATGGAGAGGCCATGTGCGTTTTTGATCACCGCTCGATCGCCTGCGCTCGCTCTCGGTTCTCTGTGCCTGTGCGGTGAACCAGAAAAACTAAGCAGTAATTAAATCGAAGGACAAAACGAAAGTTATGAAGTCGCTACTTATCATTCGCCCCCACATCAAAATCGTATTCGCCCTGCTGGTCCTGGTGAGTGTTGCCAACGGCCAGGACATCGCGAAACTCGAAAAATTCATGCAGTCGACCAAAGGCAACACCGCGTCGATGCAGATCTTTCGCGAAGGCCGCGACTTGATCGAAGCGCAAAACTGGCAACGGGCTGCGGAAAAATTCAACGAGTTCATCAAAGGCTATCCCAAAGACAAAGATCTCGACGCCGCACTCTACTGGTATGGCTACGCCCTCCAGAAACAAGGGCGAACTGACGACGCCGCGGCTTCGCTTATACGTCTCATCAATCGCTATCCAAATTCGAGCTGGCGCAACGACGCCCAGGCTTTGCTGGTCACGTTGGGCCGCAAAGCCGACGTGGACCAGGCACTCGCGCGCGACAATTGCGAGATCAAGATTCTCGCATTGCAGAGCCTGTTTCAGGCTGACGAAGAACGCGCGATTGCCATCGTCACCGAATCACTGAAAGCAAATCCAAACCCGTGCCAGGGCTTTCAAGCAGCGGCCGTGTCGCTGCTCGGCGCGCATGGCGGCGCTCGCGCGACTCCAATCCTGCTCGATATCGCGCGCAACAACACGGACGTCAAACTCCGCCTGACCGCTATTAAACGCCTCGGCGATCAACGCAACGAGCAGATCATCGATGAGTTGATCAAACTCTACGACGCCGATCGGACCAAGGAAGTCAGAATTCAGATACTGCGTGCGTTGGTTGATAGCCGATCGCCACGCGGCAACGCGAAAGTGCTCGAGATCGCGCGCAGTGGCGACGACTTACAGCTTCGCCAGGCAGCGATTCGTTTCATTGGCGACCTGAACGATGCAGCCTCGCTCGACGAGTTACTCCGCATCTACGACGCCGACAAAACCAAAGAGATCCGCTACCTGGTGTTGCGAGCGCTGGCAGAACGCGAAGATGCGCGTGCGCGAGCGAAGATTTGGGAGATCGCTCGGCAAGGTGACACGCCCGAGTTGCGCATGGAAGCGATTCGCCGCCTGAGCGATCGCAAAGAGGTTCAGCTCGAAGAACTGTTGCAACTTTACACCAGCGAACCGGATGTGCGGATCAAGCAGAGCTTGTTGCGCGCGTTTGCAGACATAAACGATCCGCGTGCGCAGGCCAAGCTGGCGGACATTGCGCGGACAGGCGAATCGATCGAGCTGCGCGGTTTTGCGATCCGCCAGTTGGGCGAGAAAGACGACGAGCAGACCGTAACGCAACTCATCGGCCTCTACGACGGCGAGCAGAACCTGCAAGTTAAGATGGTGTTGATTCGTGCCTTTGGTGACTCGAAGCAAAAGATCGCGGTGCGCAAACTGATGACGATTGCACGCAACGATCCGTCCGTCGAGTTGCGCAAGATGGCGGTGCGGTTTCTCGGCGACAGCAAGGATCCCGAAGCGCTGAAGTTCCTCGAAGAGTTGTTGAAATAGATCGGAGGCAGATCATGAAGCTCCCAGTGGTTTTGTCTTTAGTGCTCGCGGTTGCGGCGTGCGGTGGCACTGAGCTTAAGGCTCACAGTGGCGATGAACTTAAAACTCAATCCACCGCCACGACCGTGCAGAGCTTTACCACCGTCGAAGGCGCCGACCTGATGACCAAACTCGACAACGCGCATGCTCAGGGACGGACGCGTCAAACGCCGTACTGGTCGGCGTACACGTTCGACGTTCGTCCCGGCGTGGCGGTCGACCCGGCGATTCGCGAGTTTCGCGGCAACATGAACACCATCGGCGACACGACGGTGTTCGTCGGCACGGACGCGAGCGGCATGACGGTCGAAACACGCAGTCTCGCGATCTTCCTGTTGCGCGATCCGTCCGCGAATCAGATCACGCGCATGGAGATTTACAACCTCGAACGGAAACGCGAGTACAGCGGCTATCCCGTTTACTGGCTCGGCCGTGCGAACAACGAAGAGAGTCTTAATTACCTGCGCGCCATCGCCGCCGCAATGCCGCTCGACGCGCTGAGCGAACGCGCCGTTCTCGGCATTGCGTTGCACGACGATTCGCGTGTCGGCGGCATGCTGAAGAACTTCGTCAGCAGTTCGCCAAACCAGCGCATTCGTTCTTCCGCTGTTTACTGGTTGGGGCAGACCGGCGGCGAGCAGCAGTTTCTCGCTTCGCTGGTGCGAAATGATGCCGAAGATAAAAAACTTCGGCGCTCGGCGGCGCATTCGATCGGCGAGAGTCACGATCGCGGCACGATAGCGACGATTCAGAGTCTTTATCAGGACGTGAAAGACCCGGAGATTCGCCGCAGCGTGATTTCGGCGGCGGGACACAGCGACGAGGAGCAGCCGGCGTTTGCGTTTCTGCTCGGTGTTGCGAAGACGGATACCGATTGGGAATCACGGCGGACAGCGGCGCGTCAACTCGGTCGTTTCCAGCGCGACGATGCCGCCGATGAGCTGATGAAGATCTACACGGGCGATACGCACCTCGAAGTCAAAAAAGCAGCATTGCGTTCGCTTGCGGAAACGAAGAATCCCAAAGCGCAGGCGGGTTTACTCGAAATCGCGCGCACCGACACGAATGCTGAGTTGCGTAAGCAAGCGGTGCGTGTGCTCGGCGAGCGTGGCGAAGCGGCAGTTGACGATTTGTTGAAGCTGTTCGATACGGAACAAGTGCCGGAAGTGCGGTGCGCCGCTTTGCAATCGCTTTCGGAGATCAAGAGCACGCGCGTGGAAGACAAGTTGTTTGAGGTCGCGCGCAGCAACGAACCGGTCGACATTAAGAAGCATGCGATTCGCATGTTGGGCGAGCGCGTCAGCAAGCGCAGTTTTGAGTTTCTGAGCGCGACCGCGCAGAGCAACGACGCAAACGCCGAAGTTCAGGTGCAAGCGGTGCGAGCGATCAGCGAGCGCCGCTCCGACGAGTCAGTGCCGCTGCTGATCAAGATCGCGCGTTCGCCTCAGAATCAAATGGTGCGCAAACAGGCGATTCGTTCGCTGGGCGAATCAGGCGATCCGCGCGCGATCGAATACTTCCGCGAAGTGCTGGCTAAATAGAACTTGGGTCTTTGTGCTTTGTACTTGGCAAGCTTACAAAGGGCCAAGTACAAAGTACAAAGCTCGTGTTTTTACGGCAGAACACGGTAATTCAGAAACACGCAGCCGTTCTTTAATTGCCTGCACTCGACGAGTTCGAGATCGATCCGGCGGTCCATCTCGGTAAAGAGTGGTATGCCTGAGCCAAGCAAGACCGGATGAATGTTGACGCCAAACTCGTCGATCAATCCGGCTTCAAACAACGACTTGCCGATTTCGCTGCCGCCCATCACGGTAATGTCTTTGCCTTCTTCCGACTTGAGCCGCTTCACCAGGCTCACGGCGTCGGACGCCAGCTCGATTTTTTTCTTGCCGGGAAGTTTCTTGAGCGTGCGTGAGCAGACGTAGCTCTTGATTCCCTTTGAGCCGCCGCCGGAGCCTTTCATCGCGATCTCCCACGTTCTGCGGCCCACGATTACGGTGTCGATCCGCTTCCAGTAATCGCGCATGATGTCGTTCACCTCGCCGGTGTGCAGGATCCAGTCGATTGAGTCGTTCTTCCCGGCGATGTAGTTGTCGAGCGTGTTAGCGCCGCCAAAGATTACGTTTCGCATCTTTGATTCACCTCCGAAAAGCACTTTAATCGTGGATATATGACAACATGTGTCATGATTTGGGATTAGAATGTCTCCCGCAAAGACGCAAAGGCGCAAAGCGCTGCCGCGTGTCGAAAGGGTTTTCCTTTGCGCCTTTGCGTCTTTGCGGGAGACTAATCAACTCATGCGAGCCGACCGGCTTTTATCGATAGTTCTGTTGTTGCAGACGCACGGGCAACTGACGTCGCGCACGCTGGCTGAACGATTGGAAGTCTCGGAACGCACGATCCATCGAGACATGGAAGCGCTCAGTTTCTCGGGCATTCCCGTCGTTGCAGCGCGCGGCACCACCGGTGGCTGGTCGCTGCTCGGCGAATACCGCACGAACCTCACCGGACTGAACGAAGCCGAGATTCAATCACTCTTTGTAACTCAGCCCCCAAAACTGCTCGCGGATCTACGGCTCAAGAAAGCCTCGGAAGGCGCGCTCCTGAAACTTCTGGCTACCCTGCCCGCGATGTACCGGCAGGGCGCCGAACAGGCGCGACGCCGCATTCACATCGACACCGGCGGCTGGTCGCGACAGGAAGAATCGGTGCCGTTGTTGCCCGTGTTGCAGGAAGCGATCTGGTCCGAACGCAAACTGCGTTTCACTTACCAACGTGGTCCAGGTTGTGACGAAGTCGAGCGCGAGGTCGATCCGTTGGGATTGGTGGCGAAGGGAAGCGCGTGGTATCTCGTGGCCCGAGTCGGCGAAGACATTCGTAGTTATCGCATCTCGCGTATTGCGAAGGCGGCGGTGATGGACCAGCCGTGCGTGATTCCTGCCGGGTTTGATCTCGCGGCGTTTTGGGAACAGTCGACGACAAAGTTCAAGACGGCGCTGCCAAACTACGTAGCGAAGTTTAGAGTTTCGCCTGATGCGTTTTTGCGGTTGCGATTTGCGGGAAGGTTCGCGCGAGTGGACGACACAGTGGAGAAGGATTTGGACGGATGGGTTCGTGTTTCGGTGGGATTTGATGTTGAAGAGATGGCGTGTGAGTATGCGCTTGGGTTTGGATCGAAGCTGGAAGTACTTGAGCCGCGATCACTGCGGGAGAAAGTGATCGCGGCCGCCCAGCAGGTGTTAGAGTTTTATTCAAAGCCACGGACGAACACGGACTTACACTGAAGCTAACAACTTCTTCCAACGAACCCACGCCTCGTCGCGCGCTTTCTTGTTTCCTTTCCACGCAGTCAAAGCTTTCTGATAATCCTCGTTTGCTTTGGCGTCCGAGGCCTGGTCGCCTTTTGGTGTTGGCGCGGCTGGTTCCGGTGCGTCACCCGCGCGCATGAAACCGTGTCCCGAACCTTCATACGTGACCGGATCAAACGTCTTCTTCAGTTCGGTCATTGCCTGCGAAGTCGGGGGCAGCGTTGCGTTGATGCGCGCGTCGTTGCCCGCATAAAAGCCGTAAACGGGCGCTTTGATTTTGGCCAACGCTTCTTTGTCGGTCGAGTTGTCATTAGTTGCCGGCGCTGAACCGTAGAACACAAACGCCGCTTTGATATTCGGATTGTTGGTCGCAAAACGGAACGTCTGCGAACCGCCCCAGCAATAACCCGCTACGACAACCTTGCCATTCGACGCCGGCAGTTTGGAGACGTAATCAGCCACTGCATTGAGGTCGGCGGTGATCTGGTCAGGAGGCAGATCGCGGATCTTCTGTCCGATGGCCGTGCGATCTAGCGAGCTCGTACCGCCGCCGTTTGGTCCCATACCGGAAAGAAGATCGGGCGCGATGGCGATGTATCCGGCTTCCGCAAGTTGATCGGTAAGACTCTGGACCCAGTCGCTCATGCCAAAGATCTCGTGAATCACGATCACGGTGGTCGCTTTGTTTTTCACTTCCGGATAGACCACAAAACTGCTCACTTCACGGCTGCCGTTCTTTACTTTCACCCACTCCTGATGCCGTGAAGATTTTGCCAGCCGCTGCTTGGCCCAATCCTGGGTTTCCGCAGCTTCCGCAGGCGTCGCGCTGTGATGATTTCCGTTCATGTGTTGCGCGCATGCGGTGACTGAACAAAAGAAGAGCACCATTAACAGACTGATCGATTTTCTCATTTTCGTCTCCCGTTAGTTCTCGATTGGTAATCACTTCACAACTTCGAAGTCTACCCATTGTGTGATTTGGGGCTGCTTGTTACTTGCTGCTTTGTCAGTAATCACGACTTGAAGATAGTAGTCGCCCGGCTCGAGATCTGAACTCAAACGAACCGCGCCGTTGATAAACAGGCGTGACAGATCTGCCTGATTTGTAACATCGATCGGGGTCTCCGACGGTATCCCGACGCTTTTCCCGTCGCGATAGAGCTTTGTCACCATCGTCAGGCTTGGTAAATGTGTCACCTGATTAAGCGGGGCGTTGTAAATCACGAATGCAAAATAAAGATCAGAATTGACGACAAAGCCTCTGGCAGGAGGAGTAGCCATCAGGACCGCCTGGGCAGTAGCTTGATTAACACCACGCAATACAACGCCTGACAACGCTGGTCGCTTATCATTCAGATCCGGAACCGCCACGAACTGGCCTGCTGCTCCAATCTTCGTCGACGTTTGATCTCGCACCGCAATGCGCACTTGATACGAGCCCGGCTTCTTCGCGGGCAGATCGAACCTAAGACGCACTGCGTCTTCCAAGCCGTCGCGCATCGCCTGTTGGTATTCGGCCTCGCCCATGCTCAGCACAATGTCGCGTTTGACGCGATCTATAACTGCCCCATTGTCACCGAATACAGCGCCATGCATCTCGAGCGCGGTTTCGCGCCGCCCGTTGACGGAGGTGAAGCTGAGGTTCGCAGGGTTGAGATAAATAAACGAGCGGATAAATGAACCTTCATTCTTCCCGTACAAAAAGAAAGAGCTCAGATCGATTTCGAGATCCTGCGCGCCAAACGGAGACAGCAACGCGAGGTTTGTCGAATCTTTGATGACCGGACGCCCGCTGTTTGCCTCTTCTTCGGTGACGCCATAGAAACCAGCGCGCGTTCGCACCGTCATGCCCGAGCGCTTTACTTTCGCTTTGATCTGATGGAATTGGCGGTTGAAGGTTCCTTCAGTGGGCCGATAACCGAGCAGATAGTAGCCGCCCTGATCTTCGAAGATGCGATCGAGTTGAAATCCGTTTGAATTACGAACCTGAAAACCACCGGTTTGCTGCGCTATTCTTAAACTGCCTTCACTCCGGTCGATCAATGTCCGGGAGCGTGCAGCACTCAAACTACCGAGCCGTGCTGAACGCTCCGAAACACTACCAACGCCGCCACCATTCGCCAAAATAGTACTGCTGGTAACCGCATCGGATGCCCTGATTCCGGTGACTTGCAGACCTTGCGTATCGACTGAATAGATCACTACCGAAGAGCGAATGGCTGTTTCGGCGATTCTCCTCAACCAGTCGCCGTAATTCCTGACGTCGCCACCGACCAGCACTTGCTCTGCTCCCTCAGTGCCACGTTCTGTGGCCCGAAGCGGTATGTCGTCCGACATCACGATCATCGACTTCCGACCCGGAAGCCGGCCCATCGCGTCGAGGATGAATCGCAAAGCTCGCAGTGTTTGCGAGATATTAGTGCCGAAGCAGCCGCCGCCGCGTGCATCCTCCTCGTGCGCTAGGGTAGATAATCCGACGCGACTACAAGGATTCCAACGCAGCAGGTCCACGGCGCGGTTGAGTAACCGCTTGTCGTTGGTGAACTGTTGCAACGCACCCATTTCACCACCAGTGCGGATGATTGCGACGAGATCATTAGGCTGCACCTCTTCAACGAGGAACTTTCGTACCTGCCGTCGCACCTGGCTCATGCTTTCTGCCGACAGGCCCAGATCGTCGATTACGATCGCTACCGTGCGCCTCGGAACATCGCGTTGTATCGGACCAGCCGGGGGAACGCCGGGCTCCCCTTTCGTTGGCGCGGGCGGCGGCGCAGAACCCGGAACGTTTGGCAGATTAGAAATGTAAGCGAAGCTGGTGATCGTCTGTTTTTTCCCGTCCTCGTAGATCTCGAAATCTTCAGCCTTGAGATCGCGTACGGCTTTGCCGTCTTTCGTCACGACGGCATCGATTTGAACGAGGTTAGTTGTGATTTTGACTACGTCGTCCTGATCCTGGACCGGCTGCGTCTGGGCGCCAACCATTGGCACAGGCAGGGATGTACAGAACGACAATAACAGTGCGAGGGTTACTCTGTATTTCATTGGGTTAGTTCCTATAACGTATTCGCGTTAGGGAGAGAGAGATTGTTTTTGGTGTATTATCCTCAGGCTCTGTCATTTTGGATCAGGGAGAATGAAAATGTCGAGATCTCTCCTCCTGGTGTCTTGTCTAGTAGTTGGTCTTCTGGTCCTGGCGTGTGGCGGTCCAACGAACAAAAATGGGGCGCCGACTAACAGCTCCAGCTCCGGTACTGTGGCCACCGCCCCGAGCGGTGAGCAAATCGGAGTTCCGGAGTGTGACAATTTCCTGAACGCTTACGAAAGCTGCATCGCCACCAAAGTGCCCGAAGCACAACGTGTGCAATTCCAAACCATCATGACCAACTGGCGCACCGAGTGGAAACGGCTAGCTGGCGACCCGCAAACTAGAGCCGGGCTGGTAACTGCGTGCAAGACTCACCTGGAAAACGCGCGCACCCAGATGAAAGCCTATAACTGCACGTTTTAATCTGAATTTTCAGGTGTGAAACTTGGAGGGGACGTTTGCGCGTCCCCACTTAAACACACGGCTCATCCAGACCAGTTCATCGAGAAAATCCGCCGCGAATTTCTCATACAACGGATTGAGCAGGTTGCCCTGCTCGTCGAAGGTGCTCTGTACCTTAGGGAAGTTCAGGTCTGTAAACGTTACTGCTAGGCCGAGTTCGCGCACCATTGGGACCATCGATTCGATAACGCGCGTGCCGCCCCACGGTCCTGCCGACACGCCGACGAAAGCCACAGGCTTGTGGATGTATTCCCTCAGCAATAGATCCAACACGCCTTTCAAACTTCCAGGATAACCGTGGTTGTACTCAGGCGTGACGATCACCAGTCCATCCGCGCGAACGATTGCTTCTCTCCATTCGGGAAAACGATCTTTGATCTCCTGGCCGTAATCGTCGTGAGGCAAGTGAAACTCCGCGGTGTCGAAAAGGCGCGTTTCTATTTCAGGACGCTTCTTCATCTCGCCGAGCAACCACTGCGCGGCGAAGACGCTCTTTCTGAGTTTCCGATTGGTGCCGAGGAGAATCGGGAGAACCAGTTCGCTCATCTTTGTGTTCCTTGTGTCTCTTTGGAGCTCATAGTCATCAACGCCGCGAACGTCTCGATGCCGTTCCACAAGTTTCGCAGCACGACGTTTTCGTTTTCCGCGTGTTGATTGTTGTCGTAGTTTGCAATGGGCACCGAGATCGTTACGGTTTTGAGGTTCTCGGTGATGATTGAAAGCGGGAGGCTGCCACCGGAAGTCGGCAGTAACACGATCTTGTTGGGTGTAGTTGATTGCACTGCTTCGATCACGGTGAGCGACACGGGCAAGTCCATGCTCGTACGTTCGGCGTTGTAACCGCCTGGTCTGACGTTGATCCGCGCGATCAGCGGATGTTGAGCGCGTTCGGTGTCTGTTGGATCTTTGTCGGTGACGAAGTAGCCCTGTTTGCGAACGTGCGCGATCAAACGCTCGACCTGCCGCCGGTGATCGTTTCCTTTCACGAGCCGCAGATCCAGAACGGCTGTGGCGGTGGTTGGAATTACGTTGCGGGCCAACTCGCCGACGTCGCCACTCGCGAAGCCGTTGATGTTCAGCGAGGGAACGTTGATCAATTCCATCAGCGATTTGCCGGCGCCTTCCGTGCGGCTCAAGCCCAACTGTTTCTTGAGTTCTTCGTCGTACTGCGGCGCGTCGGCGATCGCGCGGCGTTCTCGTTCGCCCAACGGTTCGACGTCTGAATACCAACCATCGACGAGCACACGACCGTCGGCGTCTTTCATCGACGAGAGCAGTCGCGCGAGCATCATTGCGGGATTCGGCGACCAGTTTCCGTAATGACCGCTGTGTAGTGGGCGTTTCGCGGCGTAAACCGTGACGTCGACATTCACATCGCCGCGCGCGCCAAACACGACCTGCTTCTTGCCCGACTGGTGTACTGGACCATCACAGATGATCCACGCGTCGGCTTCGAGCAACTCACGATGAGCTTTGATGATCTCGGCGAGGCGCGGTGAGCCGGCTTCCTCTTCGCCTTCAAAGAAAAACTTGATGTTGGAAGTGAGAGTAATGCCGGACGCTTTGAGCGCGGCGAAAGCGTTGAGAATCGCCATCACGCCGGCTTTGTCGTCGGAAGCAGAGCGCGCGTAGATGCGCCACTCCGTGTTGAAAGGCTCGCTCGCCGTCGGCGCGGGCACGATCTGGCCGCCTGCTTCGATCGCAGCGTGACGAAACACCGGTTTCCACGGATGCGTGCCGGTCCACTGTTTGGGATCGGTGGGCTGGCCGTCGTAGTGCGCGTAGAGCAACAACGTGCGCTGGGCTCCCGGAACTTTCCATTCGGCATAAACCGCTGGTGGCGTGTCGGGAGATGGTCCTTCCAGTAAACGCGGCTCGAGGCCGCGCTGTCTCATCATCCCCGAGATGAATTCGGCGTTCTTGCGGATGTTTGGGGTGTCTGACGCGACGTTGGGAATCGAGAGCAGGGCCAGGTATTCGTTGAGAATCTGGTGCTCGTTGGCGCGCCGGTAATCACGCACTTTTTCCTGCGTGTTTTGGGCCAGAACGTTGTGGGCAGAACAACGAGGAGCAGCAGTAGTCGCAGCATTGGCGGATTATACAGGTTCGGGACAACCCGGCAGCGGTCAAAAGGCTCAAAGAACCACTCTTCCCGCAGTGCCACATCATCCCGCGGAGGTTCCCGATGAAGTCGAAGTTCTCCGTCCTGTCCCTGTTGCTACTCATCCTGGTCTTCGTTCAAACAACATTTGCTGCCGAACTGGTCGATAAAGCCGTTTCGGAGAATGTGGCAGAGTCTGCGGTTGCGATCGACGAACTGCGTAGCCGAGGACCAGTTGGCTTGAATGAGTTGAGGATGCGTTACGCCGATCAGATTAAGAAGCACATTGACCACCCGACTCTCAATTCCGATGCAGAATGGCAACGCATTACCAAAGCACTCGACAGCGTCAGCGGGCAGAAGAACAGTTACATCTCGGGCCTGTACTGGTACACCGATCTAAAAGAAGCGCAACGTGTGGCCACTGCAAGCGGCAAGCCGATTCTTTCGTTGCGCCTGCTCGGCAAACTCACCGACGAACTGAGCTGCGCAAACAGCCGCTTCTTCCGCACGGTGCTTTACTCAAACGCGGAGATCGCTTCTGCTTTGCGCGATCGGTTTGTGCTGCACTGGCAAACAGAACGTCCGGCACCCGTCATCACGATCGATTTTGGCGACGGCCGTAAACTCAAAACCACGATCACCGGAAACAGCATTCACTACGTGCTCGATTCGTCGGGACAGTTGCTCGAAGCAATTCCCGGTCTGTATGGACCAAAAGCATTCCTGCGCGGACTCGCTGATGTGGAAACGTTGTTCAAGTCGCTAAACGGGAAGGTGGAGCAGCAAAAAACTGGTTTGCGTTGGAAGTACTATCGAGAACAACTCGACAAGATCAATGTCGCCTGGTACGAAGACATCACGAAGACCGGTGGCAAAGCTCCGGAAGGTTTCACGCGTCATACGACGCGCGACGGCAAACTCGAAGCGATCACCGTCATGCCGCTGGCCATCACGAAGGCTTATTCAGAAGCGAACGTACTCCGCGCAATGACGGCTACGCCAGCAAAGTTGGGCGAAATCACGGACGAAGCTGCGTGGCAAAAGATCGCACAGTTGCACGCTTCAGAGGCGGTTCTCGATAACAACAGTATCGCTTTGATCCGGCAGCAAAACCCCTCGCTCTCCGAACAGGAGTTCTCAGCAATGCTGCGGAAGTTTCAGGAGTTGATCGCGCTCGACACAGTGCGCAACGAATACCTGCTGCGCACGAAGCTCTATCCGTGGTTACTGCGCGACCCGAGCCGGACCGATCTCGAGAAGTTCAACGCGAAGGTTTATGCCGAGCTGTTCCTTACCCCTCGATCCGACCCGTGGTTAGGTCTTTTGACTAAGGACGCTTATCTCGGAATCGACAACGGTGGCGTCAGGTAATACGCCACAAAGAGGCTTCTTGTGCCTCTTTGTGGCCTTACTTCTTCATCAACTCCATCACCGCTGAAGTCATCGCTTTCACGCCCGTCCGGAGCGTCGGCTCCGGCACGGGTGCGAAGAGCGCCGAATGAAGTCCGGGTAATGCGACGCCCGACTCTCGGCTCTGTTTCACCTTCGCCGGATCTGACGCGCCGAGCCAGAAGATCGTCGTGGGAATCTTCTGGTCCAAACTGAAATAGCTAAAATCCTCGCTCGCCATGATCGGCGGTACCTTCACCACATTCTCCTCGCCGAGCGCTTGTTTGAAAGCAACCGCGAGACGTTCGAGCAATTGCGGATCGTTGTACGTCGAACCCGTGCCTTCGCTGACTTTCACCGTCGGCGCGCGATCTTCCGGAATACCGGCCGTCAAAGCCACGCCTTTCACAATGCGCTCGATCGAAGCGAGGATGCGTTGCCGCACTTCGGGTTTGTAAGTGCGAACAGTCAACTGCAAATTCACTTCGTCGGGGATGATGTTGTAACGCGTGCCGCCGTGAATCGAACCGACCGTCACCACCGCCGGATCGAGTGGCGAGTTTTCACGGCTCACGATTGTTTGTAGCGCCATCACGACTTGCGCGGCCGTCACGATCGGATCCTTCGTGTATTCGGGTGCGGAACCGTGGCCGCCAACGCCGCGAATCTTGACATCAATTGAAGTGGCGCTGGCCATCGCGTAGCCGGGTGTGTAACCGACTTTGCCCGTTTCCAGTTCGGGTTTGTCGTGCAACGCGATCGCGAAGTCGGGTTTGGGAAAACGCGTGTACAGCTCGTCACGCAACATCGCATTGGCGCCGTCGCCGGTTTCTTCGGCAGGCTGGCCCAACATCACCAGTGTCCCACTCCACTTGTCTTTCAGTTCAGTCAGCAGCTTCGCGGTGCCGAGAAAACTCGTCATGTGAATGTCGTGACCGCACGCGTGCATCACGCTGACCTCAAGGCCGGCATCGTTCTTGGTTTTGACCTGACTCGAATATGGCACGCCGGTTTTTTCTTCCACCGGCAACGCATCGAGCTCCGTGCGCACCAGCACCGTCGGTCCTGATCCATTCTTCAAGACGCCGACAACGCCGTAGCCGGTCCACTGCGCGTTCTGAAACTTGCCGATACGCTCGGTGACCGTGAATCCGAGTTTACGCAGTTCGCCCGCGACAAAGGCAGACGTCTTTTCTTCGCGGTGCGAAAGCTCGGGCGCGGCGTGGAGCGCTTTGTAAGTGGACAACAGCGAAGCGAGATCGCGCTCGATCATTGCGTCGAGCGAGATTTGTTGAGCGTTGCTGTTGAATGAAAAGAAGAGAAGTAAAGCCAGGGCGAACGTTAGTTTGCGCATTATCCTCCGAACAGCTTTAAGAGTTCGTTGATACGAGTGAAGTGGTAATCGTCGTGCTCGGCTTCGAAGAATACAAAATCCACGAGTCGCATGGGAATGTTTAAGCGCGGATGAATGGCGCTGCGCGCGAACATCTCCGCGTCGAGGCTTTCCAACCGGTTGACGACTTCGACGCGCCGTTCGCGAAACAACCGACTGATTTCCGCCGCCGAAACGTTGTTGTAATTGGCTTCGCTGGTCTTTTTGTTGGTGATGTCGGCCGCGTGCAGAACGGGCACGCCCGCGACGTACTGTTCGATTCGGTCGAGCGTCAAAGCGTCGAGATCGAACAGGTGACCGGCGTTTTCCTGGATGGACCAATGGCCATCGTCGCGGCGGGTCAGAATTTCCGCGGGCGCGGAATTGAGATATTCATCGATGCGTGCGGACGCGCCGCGAACGCGCTCGATGATCTCGGGATAAAGCTCCGTTGGGTAATTAAACTCGAATTTGCGATCGATCCATTTTAGGCGCATAGCGCCGCTATATTAGCGTGGCTCGGTGAGGCTAAACCAGTTGCCGGAATTATCTTTGAACACGGCCTCGATACCATAAGGCCGTTCGGTCGGCTCGGAAACAAACTGCACGCCCTTCGCTTTCAGCTCTTCATAAGTGCCGCGGCAATCGTCAGTGTTGAAAACACCGGCGCCGAGCACGCCTTTCGCCATGATCGCGCGCAACGATTGCGACGTCTCTTCGTCCATCAACATTCCGGGCTGGGGTTCCATCAGGATCATCTCGAAATCGGGTTGGTCGTTGGTGCAGATCGTGAGCCAACGGAAGTGCTCGCCGACCATCGCGTCGGTATGGACCTTGAAACCGAGCTTCTCGCGATAAAACTCGAGCGCTTCGTCCTGGTTGTTCACAAAGATCGTGGCGTGAGACATTCTTCTTATCATCTTTAGTTTCTCCTTGGGCGCAAGGATACTGGGAGAAAACGAAATAGCGCTTCTTGGAAATTGCTTTTTTAGGTTGGGTAGGAACGATCCACCGACATTGTCGGTGGTGTTAACGGCACCACGTAGGTCCTGTATAGGCTGGATATGAAGAATACCACCGACGATGTCGGTGGTATTTGAGACACAAACTACCTGGGGTTTAGGCAAGACGAGCAATACCACCGACGAAGTCGGTGGATTGTTCAGACTCAGCCTCAGACGGATTCGAGTTTGTACATCACGAGGAAGCAGCCGGGCACGTGGCGTTTGGCTTTTTCTCGCTGACGGACTTGTTCGCGGTAAGTGATGGGCGCGTGGCCCACGTACTTATGGAAGAGACTGCTGAACGATCCGAGGCTTTGAAAGCCGACTTCAAAACAAACGTCCGTGACGCGCAGGTCGTCCGTGCCCAGTAGCTCTTTCGCCTTTTCGATGCGGCGTTCGATCAGATACTGGTGCGGAGTCTTGTTGAAGGCTTGACGAAACAGGCGTAGGAAGTGGTAACGAGAGAAGCAGGCTTTTTCGGAAATCTGGTCGAGACTGAGCGGATGATCGTAGCAGTGGTCGATGAACTCGCGTGCCCGACCGAGACGCTGTAGCGTCTCGAGGTCGGTCACGTTTCCTTCGATTCTCTTAACCATCTTACATCGCCGGTTTCGGTGGCAGCGGTTTCTGCATCGCGTTGGCGATGAACTGCGGCAGTCCTGTGTCGGTGTTGTTGTTACGGAATTTGTAGTAGTTCGTTAACGGCGTCATCCAATCCTTGCGGCTCTGCTCGGTTTTGGGATCGGTTCCCGCCACATTGATCGCGCGTGCGTAGGCGTCGATGATGCGATCCATGAGAACGCCCAGCTTTTCTAGCGCGGCCTTACTTTCCGGAGTCTCCGGTTTGTTCGCGTAGGTGTTCTGATAGGCCGTTGACATGGTCTTGTAAGGACCGGCTTCGTAAGCGACGGCGAGGAAGTAATACGTCGAAGCCGTTTTGCGAATATCACTCTCGTAACTCGCAGCCTTGAGCAATGAGTCGATCGCCTGGTCCGGGCTGGTCTTCAACGTCATGAAACCGACTGCATAGTTGAGGTAAGCAAGCGTGTCGTCCTTGCCTTTGAACGGCGCCCATTCGCCCGGCGTCTTGCCGCCTTCGATCGCCTGGATCGCTTTGCGCGCATAGCCAATCGCTTCCGTGTTGTGCGACTCGTCTTTGTTCGACGCCGCTAAATAACCGGCGTAGCCGAGGTCGATCTGCGCGCGGAGATAGTCAGGCTCGTCGGCGAGTATCTTCGCTCCGACTTTATAAGCCTCGTTGAAGTTCTTCTGGTTGATGAAGCCGCCGAGTTGGCGCTTGCGATCGTCACGCTCATAAGCGGCGACCCATTTCGACAGGTAGTCGACGTACTGGTCTTTGTCTTTCTGATACTTCTGCAAGTAGTCGCGGGCGGCCTGATACGCGGCGTCCGGATTCGGCACTCGATTATCGACGAAGCGCTTGTAGGTCGCGATTTTGACCGGGTCGTCGGTTTCCTGCGCGCTGACCGCGAACTGGCGCGCGCCAATGGAACCGGCCACCAACGCCATGAGCACTGCAAGTGCGAACCTGCTAACTAGAACTTTCATCTTCGACTTGTCCTCCGAAAGTAGTCGTGGCTTAGACGCTGCAAGGGCCGCTAATGGTTTTATCGGGCTGCGGTTATAATCGGGTTGCATGACAAACAAAATCGATTGCCGTCCTGACCATATCAAATTTCAAGGTCGTATTCTATTTCTGACTGAAGACACGAGTCTAATCCGCCAACAACTGGAAGCAACGGGTGACGCAGCCGCAGCGCTCGAAGCCAATTTGGCCGCTCGGCTCGCGGCAGACGACCTGCCGCTGATGAGCAACATCTCCACCGACGAGATCACGCCCGGTTGGGTCTGCTTCTACTACGACGCAACACTTGGTCAGTACGTTTACGTCGGCATGCGCGAAAGCGCGGTGCAAAAAGACGAAGTCAAAAACGGCAACTTCGCGGTCGTCGTCTCGGGTCTTTCGAAGGGCTGCGGCTCGTCGCGCGAAACCGCGCCTTACGCCGAGTTGACCGCAGGTATTCAACTCGTCATCGCCAAAAGTATCGAGAAGATCTATGGCCAGAATTCGCAGAACATCGGTTTGTTGACGTCCACTGATTTTGGCTTGGTCGAACGGATCCGGCGCGGCGAAGACATCGCGCTCACCGAGTTCACTAAAGGACTCGATCCGATCTCGCAGGACATCGTCGCCCACGGCGGTCTCTTCAACTACAACAAAGCGCGTCTCGCTGGAAAAGTGTCGCCGCCGCCGCTTGAAACGAAAGCACGTCCGATGACGATCGTGGAAAAGATCGTCGCGCGCCACGCGTTTGTAACCGCCGGGAAGATCGGTGTCGAAGCAGTCAAACCCGGCGACGCGTTGTTTGCTGTAGCGGACGTGCGCTTTTCGCACGAGTACGTCACGCCGATGGCGGAGTCGTTGTTCAAGCAGGCGTTGGGCCAGGACGCGCGTGTTTCAGAGCCCGAGTCGGTATTTGCGTTTCGCGATCACCTGACGTTTCTGGGCCGCGTGATGTCGCCGAAGCACAGGCAGATGGGTTTGTTGGAAAAGGCTGAAGGACTCGCCACGACGCAGGAGAGTTTCACATCGCAACAGAAGATCAAACTTTACGGCGAGAACCCCGAAGGAGGTTCGGAAGCAATCTGTCACAACGCCGTGGTTGAAGATCTCGCGTTGCCCGGCCAGATCGTGATCGGCACCGATTCGCACACGTGCATGGCCGGCGTGCTCAGTTGTTTTGCGTTCGGCGTTGGCTCAACGGACATGGCGAATGCGTGGTACACGAAAGACATTCGCATTCGCGTGCCCGAGACCGTGCGCTACGTGCTGAAAGGTAAGAAACGCACCGACGTTGCAGCAAAAGACGTGATGCTCGTGATCCTGGCGACCGAGTACATGAAGACCAGCAAAGGCATCGGCAAGGTGCTCGAGTTTGCGGGTGAAGATCTTCGTAACTGGTCCATGGATGAACGCGCGACTTTGACGAACATGGCGGTCGAAGCCGGTGGCACGACCGGCATCATCGAGCCTGACGAAGTGACGCTCGAATACATCGTGCGCACGCGCGACCTGGACGCGGAAGAAGTGCGGAAGGGATTTACTTTTAGTGACGCGGACGCGGAGTATGCAGCGATCTTCGAAATCAATCTCGACGAGATCCGTCCGATGGTCGCGACGCCGGGAGATCCGCGCAACGGCATTCCGATCGACGAACTGCCGGAAGAGATAAAAATCGACGCTGCCTACGGCGGTTCGTGTACCGGCGGCAAGATGGCCGACATGGATATGTACGCCGAAGTGCTCGCGAACGCGCTCGCGAACGGCCAGCGAGTGGCCGAAGGTGTGCACCTCTACATTCAATTCGGCTCACAGAAGATCAAGCAGTACGCGCGCCAGCGTGGTTACATCGAGATCTTCGAAAAAGCTGGAGCCGAGCTGATCGATCCGTCCTGCGGCGCCTGCATCAACGCGGGGCCGGGCGCCTCGCCCAATGCGGAGACGGTCACAGTCAGCGCCCAAAACCGCAATTTCCCCGGCCGCAGCGGCCCGGGCAAACTCTACCTCGCCTCACCCTACGTGGTCGCCGCCTCGGCGATTGCAGGAAAGATCGTCGAACCGGCGGATTTCCTGAAACCTTCGCCGGTCCTTTCGCACTAACCTACCGGGTACATGATGAAGCGGCTGACGGTCGATGAACTAAGTCTTGAAGGTCAGCCCAGCGCCTTCGCGGGAACTCTGATGAATAGTTCAGCAGACCTGGTTACTCGCGTGTGCGCGGGCGATGCCGAGGCTTTTCGTCTGATCTTTGAACGGTATTCCCGTCCCGTCATCAGTTTCATCTTCGACATGGTCAACGATCGCTCGTTGGCCGAAGAGTTGACCCAGGAAACTTTCGTGCGCGCCTACCGGGCGATACACACGATGCGGCGCGAGACGAAGCTCTCGACGTGGCTCTTTGGCATTGCAAGAAACGTCGCGCGCGAATCGCTGCGGGCACGTGCCCGCGCCGCGAGTCACATAGAGTTGACGGACAAATCAGTAATGGATCTCAGCGACAACAAACCGGTGCCGGTCGACGGCGTGCTCAGCAAAGAGCTGAACGACGTGATTCGACGTTCGCTCTCCGCGCTTGATGAAGACAAGCGGCTGGTGTTCACACTGAAGGTGATGCACCAATGCAGCTACGAAGAGATCGCGGAGATCACCGGATTTTCGTTGGCGAAGTTGAAGACGGATTTACACCGGGCGCGGGCGGAGATGCGACGGCGGATCGGTGCGTATGCGGGAGTTGGTTATGAAGTCTGAAATCGATCTGGAACTGTTGAATGAATATCTCGACGGTGATGATGCCGCGGAAGATGAGTTGTTCGCGCGCTACGATCGCGATCTGCAGGTTCCTGCAGGTCTGTGGGCCGGTATTGAAGCACAGATTGGCCCAGCTAGAGAAAGCTCTTTCAAATGGTGGTTACGAGTTGCAGCAGTATTGTTCTTAGTTATTGGGCTTGGATCCGTGTACCTGCTTTCTCGTGGAGAAAACGGAAGCATAGCCAGCGTCAAACTACCCAAAGAAGCAGCAGTTATTTACGAGTGGCAACTAACAACCGACAAACCGAAGACACGGATTAGACGGACAGTAAAACCGATTACCACGGACAATCCTGGTGTTCTGTCAACGGAGTTGGGTTACCTCGATATTGATGAGCGGGACACCGCGAAGCACATCGAACAGACCGAAAACCTCCTGCGTTCGATCCGAAACTTCCAGATCTCCGACACTGACGACGAAATCGACGTCTCTTACGACAAAGCACTCTCGCGCCGCTTGCTAAGCGAAAACGTGGTCCTGCGGCGCGAGGCCGAGATGAAAGCGAAGTTTCCCACGAAAACACTCCTCGCCGATCTCGAACCGTTCCTGATCGACATCGCGAACCTCCCGGACCAGGCAAAACCGGAAGAGGTGCGCGCGATCAAAGAGCGAGTACAAAAGACTGAAATCGTTGCCGCGTTGCTGGAATACCAGGATAGAGGCCCAAACAATCGTTAATGGAATAGAGGCGAAAACAATGTCGAAAAAACTCATCTCATCCCTAACCGCACTACTCATCGTGCTCGCAACCGCCACGATGGCGATGGCCCAGCAACGGCGAAACTTTCAAAGCCAAGCGTCGAGCAACCGCGCGGCCGCACAAGCCGACGCAGCCGCCGCTATGTTTCGCAGCGCGCGCGACACGATCACCGACGGCGATTGGGCCAAGGCGCAGCAAAAATTCAGCGAGTACGTTTCGTCCTATCCCAACGAAAAGAACCTCGACGCCGCGCTCTACTGGCTCGCGTATTCGCAAAACAAACTCGAAAAGTTTGAAGACTGCCGGAAGACAATCAATCAACTGCTCGAGAAGTATCCCCAATCAAACTGGCGCGATGACGCCCGGGTGCTGCTGGTCCAGGTGCCGGGCGTGTACGTGCTTGATACTGTCGAGCCGTCAAAGCCGATCCGGATACCGGGCGGCGCATACGTGATTGCTCCTGACCAGACGCCAAAACCCGTTAGGGTGCCAGCCCCCGATGTCACCGTCGCGGAGCCGGTAATTGTGTACGGGCAGACGACCCCAGCAGTCGCGCCGATCGCGATCGGGCAAGGCGTCGGCGTTGGTGGCGCCACGGCAGTCTGGAGCGTCGATGAGTTTGGAAGTACGAACGACGACGATCCGTGCGAGTTCAAGATCGTCGTGTTGCAGGCGCTGTTTCAAACCGACGTGCAACGCGGCGTCGTGACCGCAAGTGAATGGCTCAAGCCCGGTTCAACGCAAACCGTTCGCTGTAAGGGCGCGGCGTTGACGTTACTCGGCCGCCACGGCGGCAAAGCCGTGACACCCGTGATTCTGGGTGTCGCACGCAGCGAACCGGATCTGAAACTGCGCGCCCGTGCGATCGCAACCCTCGGCGCGACCAACGACGACAGTGTCATCGATGCGCTGCGCGACTTCGCGTTGACGTCGCAGGAGAACGATATCGTCGAAGCCTCGCTCTACGCCCTGAGCAAACACACCGGCGATCGCGCGATCAGCGTGCTGAGCGACATCGCCGTCAGCGGCAAGGCGATCAGCCAGCGTAAGGTTGCGATTTCGAGTATCTCGACGCGCCCCGGCGAACCGGCGGTCGATGCGTTGTTCAGAATTTACGACGCGGATCAGAGCGTTGAGATTCGCAAGACTGTGATTTCCGGTTTTGGGAATCGCAAGAGCGAGCGCGCGGGCAACAAGCTCGTGGAGATCGCGCGCAGCTCCGACAACGTCGAGTTGCGCAAAGCCGCGATCAGCGCGATCTCGCGGCGTGGCGGTGATAAAGCCGTGGAGTTTCTGCTGAATCTCTACGACAGTGAGAAGAACGAAGAGTTGAAAGATCAGATCGTCAACTCGCTGGCGTCCGGGACAATGTTCGTTACCACCAACGGCTATGTGGGCTACGCTCCCGCACAGAGTGTTGGAGGCGCGAGCAGGCTGAACGATCAGCGCGTCATCGACAAGCTGATCCAGATCGCCAAAGACCAGCAGGCGCCGATGGAGCGACGCAAACGCGCGATTGGCTGGTTGAGCCGCAGCAAAGATCCGAAGGTGTTGGCGTTTCTTCAGGAGTTGCTGAAATGAGCCACGGACTAACACGGAGAGCACGGACCGGATTTGTAGTGCGAACCGGATCTGTATTGATGTTTGCGTTTGCGCTCGTTAGCGTGGCGCTCGCACAGCAAACAAAAAACTTCATTCCAGTCGAAGGCGCGAATCTTAAAACAAAGATCGATGGCGCGATTGCGGCTGGCAAGGCGAATGCGGTTAACGGACGTTTCTGGGTGGCGTATCAATTTGAAGTTAGACCGGGCGTGGCGGTTGATTTTGAAATAGTCGACAGCGCCGGCGGCATTTATATCTCGTCGGACGGCACTTCGATGATGTTCGATCAGCGTAACGAAACACGCGAGCTCGGACTGTTTCTTATGTACGACGCCGCGCAGGAGTCGTTCATTCGCGCTGACATTTACAACCTGCGCCGCACGCACGAGTACAGCAACTATCCGGTCTACTGGGCGGGCCGCATCAGCAATGACGAGAGTCTCAATTACCTGAAATCGATTGTCGACTCGCCCGCCCCGCAATTGAACCGTCTCGCCGAGCGCGCGATGTTTGCCATCGCTTTGCACGACGATGCGCGCGTTGATGGATTGTTAACGGAGATGATTCGCCGGCCGCTCGCGGAACCGATGCGTTCCCGCGCGATCCATTGGTTAGGCAACACTCCTGAGACCCCGGCGAAGAACACCCTCTTCACCGAGATCGTGCGTAACAACCAGGAAAGCAGCGAAGCGCGGCAGGCCGCGATGTCGGCACTCGCCATGAGCCGCTCCACCGCTGTTTTGCCGGTTCTCGAGAATCTTTTCGAGACAATGACCACCCGTGAACTCAAGCGCCGCGCGCTCGTGGGGCTCAGCCGCAACGACAATAGCGACGCTGCGGCGACTTACCTCATCCGTATCGCAGAGTCGGAAAAGGACATGGAACTCCGCAAAAACGCCATCACTTACCTCGGCCGCATCGCCGGACAAAAAAGTTTAGGCGCATTGACAGGCACCGTTGATGGCGATGCAGACATCGAATTGCAGAAGCAGGCAGTGGTCGCGATTGGCCGCCGCCCCAAAGACGAAGCAATCCCGATTCTGATTCGCACGGCCCGCAACCATCCGAAGATGCCCATCCGCAAAGTGGCGATTCAGATGCTTGGCCAGACGGGTGACGAGCGAGCAGTAGTATTTTTTAGAGAACTTCTGAGCAAGGACTAAACGTACTGCAAGTCAACGAACAAGGAATTCGGGTAAGGAATCTGGGCAAGAAACTGGTTAAACAATCTCCCCAAGTCTGATGGAAACTGCGTTGCTCCCCGCATGACCCAGAAAGACGGGACCTGTTCGAGCCGGATAACCGAGGGAGGAAACGATGAGCAGTTCTTTTCATTGGGAGACGAATGGTAATTCGGGAGCGCCACAAGAGGCGCCACCCAAGCGATCGGAATTAGCCCGCCACAATTTAGACAACTTACGAGAGGCTGCCCTGACCGTCCTCAAGGAGCTTGAGTCTCTCACCAACGGCCAGTCAGAGCCAGACCGCAGGCTGGGACTACAGGAAGAAGTCCAGCGCTACGAGATCGAACTGATCCAAAATGCCTTGCATAAGACGCGTGGCAATCAACGCCAGGCTGCAAGACTGCTGGGCGTAAAAGTGACGACGCTCAACTGCAAGATCAAGCGTTACGGTATCAGCACTTCGGGCACGGAAATTCACGACTGATCGGTCTGTGTTACTCCGTGGCCGTCTGCAAGCTCACTTCATCCTGATCCGAGCTTTGTTACTCGTCTGTCCCCGCAGGGTGACGCTCACAAAAAGCGTCTGTGTGTTCGGTGTGTCGTCAGGTAACCGCACGATCACCTGCGTCACCCACTCGAAGCCCGGCAGCCTGGCAATGGTCTCAACCGTCAATGGATAAGTCTTGAACGACGCGTCTTCCAGTCGCGCCGTGACGCTTGAAGCGTTTTCACCTGGCTGGAGATCGAGGTTCAGTACGAAAAAATTCAAACGCGTGCGGCCGTCGGCGCTCATGTTGAACGGCGTCGTCAGCGGAAACGGATCGCGCACCAGCCAAACTGAAGCGACGGCCACGGCGCTGTCAGTGTTGGGTTCAGAGAGGATGACGGGAAAGGGGTTTGGTGGACCGCTGAACTGAACGCGCGAGACAAACCCGTTACCAAAGTTGATCGACAGATAGTAAAGACTTCCATCGGGGCCGACTTTCAGATCGACCGGCTGCACGATGCCGGTGGCGAAGTCACCCGCCGTTCCGGTTGATGGATCAAACGTCCGTATCCAGCCAGTGCAAAGATCGGCAAAGAAGTATTTGCCGATGAAGCTGGCAGGGAACTTCTCGTTGAGCGGATTGTAAAAAGCGCCGCCGGCGATGGCGCAGCCGGTGGTTGGTGAGCCGCCGTGTTGATACGAAAACAGCGGTGATCGAAAAGAAGGATTCGAAGACGGACCTTCCGTGTTGGGCCAACCATAATTCGAACCGGCGATACCATCGTTGATTTCTTCCCAGGTGTTTTGACCGACGTCGTTGATGAACAGACGGCCGGTGCCCGGTTGAAAAGCAAACGTAAACGGATTGCGCAAGCCGAGGGCCCAGATCGAGCGGTTCGCGCCCGTGGCAGTGTTGAAGAACGGATTGTCGCTGGGAATGCTGCCGTCGGAGTTGATGCGCAAGACTTTTCCGAGACGGTTGCTGAGTGTTTGCGAGTTCGAAGACGTGGCATTCTCGCCGACGGCGACATACAGCTTGCCGTCTGGTCCAAAATGGATTGCGCCGCCGTTGTGGTTGGTGGCACCGCTCAGGTTGTCGAGCTCGAGAATGACTGTTTCGCTGCCTGCGAGGGCGACGTCGCCGTTTGCCGTGAAACGGCTGACGCGGTTGTGCCGCGGATTCGAAGGCACCGTGTAATACACGTAGACAAAATTATTGAGCACGCCGAAAAACGGGTCGAAAGCGATTCCCAATAGCCCCCGTTCACCGCTCGAATCGACGTTCAATGTCAGAAACGGCGTCGCCAGGAGCGCACCGTTCTTGATCACACGCAACCGTCCACCTTGTTCGCAGACGAAGATGCGCCCGTCGGGCGCGAGTTCCATCGCGGTTGGACCGGCAATACCGGTGATGGTTGTTTCCGTAAAACCAGGCGGCATCGTCGCCGCTTTAAGCGAATCAAAACTCGCAAGCGGAACCAGGTAGACCACGATTATAAACACAGCGATACAGAGAAAACGTCGCAAGTGAATACCCTCTTGTCGCGGGCTGGTTCTGTGAGGCAAACGGGGGAATTACTTTTTGTCGGGGTTCTTTGAAACTTTATGCCGCGCCGAACAGTATCGTCAAGATAATTTGTAGTATTCTTGGAAAAACCCGAAGCGTTCCCTGTTATGCCGTTTCTTGAAGCCCTCAAACTAGCTGTCTCTGCGATCCTCAGCCATAAGCTCAGATCGTTTTTGACGTTGCTCGGCGTGATCTTTGGCGTCGCGACCGTGATCGTCGTCGTGTCCCTGATCGAGGGTTTTAATGCTTACGTCGACGAAAAGATCGCGGATATCGGGACCAACGCGTTCGCGGTGCAGAAGTATTCTTTGGAAGACTTCGCCAGCATCGAGGCGTTGAATGCCGCGCGGCGGCGCAACAAAGACATCTCGCTCGAGGATGTTGAGGCTTTACGTGAGCGCGGTGGCGCGATTCGTGACGTCGGCGCCAAAGCTGGTGGACTTGGCGACGTGAAGTATGGCTCGACGAACCTGTTTCGGGTGCAGATCGGCGCCACCACGCCAAACATCGCCGACATCGAGCGTGTCGAGGCGCAGGCGGGCCGCTACTTCAACAAGAGCGAAGACGATTCGCGGCGAGCGGTCTGTTTCATCGGCGCGGAGGTGGCGGAAAAACTGTTTCCGACTGCCGATCCGCTCGGGAAAATCATTCGGGTTGACGGTAAGCCTTATGAAGTGATCGGCGTTGGCAAAGCGCTCGGATCGGTTTTTGGTCAACCGCGAGATATGTACGTGTCGGTGCCGTTGGGGACCTTTCTGGCGACTTACGGTTCGCGACGCAGTTTGGGCGTCAGCGTGACGTCGGCTGGACCGGAGAGTTATCAGGATGCGATCGATGAAGCGCGCGTGGTGATGCGCACTCGGCGAAAACTGCCGCCGAACGAGAAAGACAACTTCGGCGTCATCACACCGAAAGCAATCAACGAACTGCGCGACAAGATCTTCGGCTCGATCCAGATCGCGGCAGTCGGCGTCACGTCGATCTCGCTGGTCGTCGGCGGCATCGTGATCATGAACATCATGCTCGTAAGCGTCACCGAGCGCACGAAAGAGATCGGCATTCGCAAGAGCATCGGCGCGCGGCGCAGCGACATCGTGAAACAGTTTCTGGCTGAGTCGACGATGCTTTCGCTCTGCGGCGGCGCGATTGGAATCACGATCGCGTACCTGTTGGCAAAGATGGTGGCGATGCTGACGCCGGTGCCGACGGCGTTGCCGATGGTGGCGGTCACGTTTGCTTTGTTGGTGTCGGCGAGCGTGGGTTTGGTTTCGGGAGTTTATCCCGCGTGGCGCGCTGCGCGATTGGATCCGATCGAGGCGCTTAGGGCTGAGTAATTTTTCAGATGAAACTCTTCGGCGGCGGTATCTTCGAAAATGTGCGCATGGGGCTCGACACCCTGTGGCAGCACAAGCTGCGCTCGTTTCTCACCGTGCTCGGCGTCGTGATCGGCACGATGACCGTTATCGTGATCGCGGCGTTTGTTTCCGGCATCGATCAGCGCGTCGCGAAAGAGATCGAATCGTTCGGCACCAACTCGATCTACATCTACCGTTTCGATCCGGGTTTCAACTTCAATCCTTCAGCCGAAGAGCGCATGCGCAAGCCGTTGAGCTATGAGGACGCGGTAGCGATTGGGACTGATTGTCCGTCAGTTGCTTACTCAGCGGCTTTCATGTCGCCGGTCGACTTCTTCGGTGGACCGTTTACCGAACGTGTTTTCGTGCGTCACCGCGACATCGAGATGAAGAACGCCGCCGTGCAGGGCGCGTCGCCGTCTTACTTCAAGATGGGCGTCACGAACCTTGCCGAGGGACGTTATTTCACTGACGAAGAAAACGACGTGCACGCGAACGTGATCGTGATCGGCAACGACGTTGCGAACACTTTGTTTCCTTACAGCAAGGCACTCGATCAAACCGTTTCGATCAACGGGCGGCTTTATCGCATCATCGGCGTGCTTGCCGAGCGCGACATTTTTCTCATCGGCGCTGAAGATCCGAACAACGAAAACAAAGCCGTCTACATGCCTTACCTCACGTTGCGCAAGCAGTATCCGGACGTTGATGACAACTTCGTGATGGCCCAGTCACATCCGGGGAAGATGGAAGCGGCGACGGAAGAGATTCGCGAGCTGTTGCGGCGCAAGCGCAAAGTTGCTTACGGCGCGAAAGACAATTTTGGTATTTCCACGTCAGACCAAATCCTGACGCAGTTCGGTGCGATCACCGGTGGCATCTTCGCGTTGATGGTGGCGATCTCGAGTGTGGGTCTGCTCATCGGCGGCATCGGCGTGATGAACATCATGCTGGTGTCGGTGACGGAAAGAACGCGTGAGATTGGCGTGCGTAAAGCGATGGGTGCGCGCCGGAAAGACATCGTGGCGCAGTTTCTGATCGAGGCCGGTACGTTGACCGGCCTCGGTGGCATACTCGGCATCGTGGTTGGCAGCGGTCTCGCGTTGCTGATCCAAATATTGATGCCGATCTACATACCGCTGTGGGCGCCGATTGTTGGCTTTGCCGTCTCAGTCGGCCTCGGCGTGGTCTTCGGCCTCTGGCCCGCCTGGAAAGCCGCCCGCCTGAATCCCATCGACGCCCTCCGTTACGAGTAATCCATCCACAGATTACACAGACTACGGACGCTGGCCCCAGGTTGGGGGTGGTGGCTCCTTTGTCGAACGATCGATGGGGCGCTCCTTCAGCATTCGCATCGCTTCCTGAACTGCGCGTTCGAGTTGGGGGTCGCATCCGGCGATGACGTCCTTGGGCCAGTTCTCGACGTCGATGTCGGGACCGACACCTTCGTTCTCCACCGCCCACTTTCCATCACGCGTGAAGAAACCGCCGCGCGGCGCGATCATCGATCCGCCGTCGATGAACGGCGGCGTGTCGGCCGTATGGACCAGGCCGCCCCAAGTGCGCTTGCCAATCAGTGGTCCAATCTTGCGGCGCCGGAACATGTAAGGCATCAAGTCGCCGCCGGAACCGGCCATTTCGTTGATGATCATCACTTTCGGTCCCCAGATTCCGGCTGACGGACTGGTGAACGGATAACGATCGCCGGCGACGTTGTTGAAGTAGCCGTCGAAATCGCGGCCGAGGACGTCGATGATGTAATCCGCCGCCGAGCCGCCGCCGTTATAACGCTCGTCAACCACGACGCCTTTCTTGTCCTGTTGCGAGAAGTAGTAGCGGTTGAAGCTGGTGTAGCCGGGCTGACCAGTGTTTGGCAGATAGACGTAAGCGAGTTGGCCGTTCGAAAGTTTTTCAACCAGGCGCCGGTTTGCCTCGACCCACGCGCGTGTGCGCAAGCCGCCCTCGTTGGCCACCGGAACGACGACGACCGTTCGCGCGCCTTCCATCGCCGGCGTTGTGTTTACGGTCAGCGTGGTTTGGCGATTCGCCGTGCCGTCGAGCAAACGGTAGATGTTGTCCGGCGCGCGCAGCTCGATGCCGTTGATCGCGAGAATGTACTCGCCTGTGTTGACCGTTGCTCCCGGCGTTGCGAGCGGCGAACGCAGATCGGGATTCCAACTCTCGTTGTCGTAGATGCGCGTGACCTTGTAACGGCCGTTCTCGATGGCGAAGTCAGCGCCGAGCAGGCCGCCGATTTGTTGCGGCACCTGGGGCATGTCGCCGCCGCGAACGTACGAGTGACCAATCGCGATCTCCGCGCCCATCATGTCCATCAAGTAATTCAGATCCGCGCGGTGCATCACGTAAGGCAACAACTGCCCGTACATCTGCCTCATCTTGGGCCAATCAGATCCCTGCATGTTCGGCACGTAGAGGTAGTCGCGTTGATTGCGCCAGCCTTCGTTGAAGATCTGTTTGAACTCTTCCTTCGGCTCGAGATACATGCGCAGGGAAACGTTCAATCTTCCCGAACCGGCTTGCGGCGGTGTTCGATCAGCATCGACGAGGAGCAACTGCGGCGCGGGCGGCTGGCCGCCGCCTCCGCCGCCACCAAAGCCACCACCACCGCCACCCGCAGCACGATAGACGAGCTTGCGCTTGTCGGCGCTGATTTCATAAGTCGCAACGTTGTTAACGAACGTCGCTGCACGGCGATCGCAGAGGCGATAACGGATCAGTTCGTTGCCACCGCCGCCACCGCCAGGTCCGCCGCCTTGTCCAGGACGGCCAGCTTCCATGTAGAACACCGTGCCTTCAACACCGGCTTGCAGATCCGAATATTGACGTTCCGGCACGCCGGGAACGGAAACGATCCTTTGTGACAGACCGTCGAAATCGACCTGCACGGCGACTGGACCACGCGGACCACGTTGCGGCGCGGCGCCTTCGCCGCCGCCGGCAGGAGCACCTTCGCCACCGCCAGCGCCACCAGCCGCCGGGCCTCCACCCGGGGCACCGCCTCCCGCTCCGGGCAGTTCACAAGCACCAGGCGCCGGACGGCGTCCACTACCGACGCCACGGTCTTCATCACTTTCCGGCAGCAACGGACTCGCATCGCCTTTCTTCAACACCGCGAAGTAGAGCCCGAAGTTTGTCTCGTGATCGTACGAGGTCATGTCGAGCCACTGCGACCGCAGACCGAAATCCGTCGAAGCGAGGAACCACAAATACTTGCCACTCGCATCCCACGTCGGCCACACCGCGTCCGCCAGCCCGTCAGTCACTTGCTTGCTTTCACCTGTCTCAACGTTGCTGATATAGACCGCGTGGTGCAGCGAACGCAGACGGCCCACGTACGCGACCCACTTCGAGTCCGGGCTCCACGACGGATTCAACGTGCGCGCCGGCACCATCCACGGATCCTCACCCACGATCTTCGCTTGTTCACTGGCGACGTCGAGCACCCAAACTTTCAGGTTCGTGTCGGTGAACATGATCTTCTTCGAATCGGGCGACCATGAAGGCGTGTAGTAATGCGTCGGATTTTTCAAAGCGATCTCGCGCGGCGGCGTCAGCCCATCCTGCGCTTCGATCACGAGTTTGTATTCGCCCGACTTGTCGCTGAAGTAAGAAACGAACTTGCCGTCAGGCGACCATGCCGGATCGCGATCGGCTGCACCGCTCGAGTTTGTCAGGTTGCGGATGTCGCCCTTTTCGGCCGGAATCGTGAAGATCTCGCCGCGTGCTTCCACCACGACGCGTCTTCCAGTCGGCGACAAGGCAATGCTCGTGAGACGGCTAGTAACGTCTTCCCAGTTCGCCATCATCCACGGAAAGTCGCCGGTGGCGGAGATGTTAACGATCCTCGTCTTGCCGTTCTTCGGATCGAGCTCGTGAACGTAACCCGCCTGCTCAAACACGATCGAGCCGGAGCCGGAATCGAGCGATTTCACGTCGAAGTCAGTGAACTTCGTAACCTGCGTGAGCTTTTTGCTCTTCGTTTGGTATTCCCAAACGTTCGCCACGCCGTCGCGATCGGAGATGAAGAACACGGAATCGTCAACCCACACCGGATCGACGTCTTTCGAATCGGTCCACGGCGGTGAAACGAGGTCGTAAGTTTTCAGATCGACGATCCAGATCGGACGGTTCTGTCCACCACGATAATTGCGCCGTTCCTCGTCCCATGAATTATTCATGCGATAAGCGATGCGTGAGCCGTCGGAAGAAATCTTGCCCTGATAGCCGCGTGGCAAAGCCATCGGTTCTTCGACACCGCCTTCGACTGACACCGTCCAGAATCTCGGCGCGCCGCCCGGCGACCAGGTCGCTCGGCCGGAGGAAAAGAGAATCGTGCGACCGTCCGGCGTCCAACCTTGAACGAGGTCCGCGCCCGGATGCCACGTCAATCGTTTCGGCTCGCCGCCGTCAGACGACACGACGTAAACGTCGAAGTTTCCGGCGTACTCGCCGCTGAAGGCGATCCATCGCCCGTCAGGGGAGAAATGTGGATTCGCCGTTTGTCCCTGAAAACTCGTTAGCCGGCGTGCCGCGCCACCGGCGCGGGGCGCGACCCAGATGTTGTTTGCATAAGCGAAACCGATCTGCGTCGAGCTGACGGTCGGCGTGCGCAGCAGGCGCGTTTGGCCGCCGTGGCCGTTTTGCGCGCGTGCCTCAAGAGCAAAACAGAAGACAAGAAGACAGAGAAACGGAATAAAGGGGCGAGACCGAGCCATTGGGTTGTCCTCCGAACAAAGGTGTGCCGAAATTTGGCGCAAAGAATACCACAATGTATTATTCGTAAAACCCATCCACGAGGAGAAAGACCATGATTTCCCATAAGCGCAGTTTCAGTCTCTCAACTTGTCTCGTCGCCGCCCTCTGTGTTTTGTGCTTCGCGACCGCTGCCTTCGCGCAGATTCAGACGCCGCGTCCGAGCCAGAAAGCGAGTGTGATGCAGAGAATCGGCGTCACCGACGTGACCATTACTTACAGCCGCCCTGGCGTGAAAGGTCGGCAGATTTGGGGCGACCCGCTGCCCGAACAGAAGGCGCAGGGCGAAGCAACGCTCGACAATCAAAACGAACGCCCGAAAGGCGCGCCTATCGTTCCGTGGGGCCACATGTGGCGCACCGGAGCGAATGAAGCGACGCAGTTCGTTATCACTGACGACGTCCTGATCAATGGTCAGAAGCTTGCCGCCGGTAGTTACAGTCTGCACACGATTCCCAACAAAACCGAGTGGACCATCGTTTTCAACGGCACCGCGAATCAGTGGGGCAGCTTCAATTACGATCCGGCGAAGGACACGTTGCGTGTGAAAGCGAAACCCGAGTCGCTGGCGGTCAGCGAGGAGTGGTTGTCGTACAGCATCGATCCGGTAACTGACGATTCAGCGCGGGTTAACATCCGCTGGGAGAAGATCAGCGTTCCGTTCACGGTGAAAGTGCCCGACGTCCCGGCGCTCACTTTAACGAAATTGAAAGCGACCGTTGCCGGTGCCAAGGCGGACGATTGGCGCACGCCGATGCAAGCCGGAAGCTATCTCATCAACGGCAACCAGGACGCGGCGGACGACGCGCAGGGACTGGCGTGGCTCGATCAGTCGATCAAAGTGAAGGAGACGTTCGATAATCTCCGGATCAAAGCAAACGCCTTGTACAAGTTCGGCAAGAAAGAGGAAGCGTTAGCGTTGGCGGACCAGGCGATTCAAAAAGGCAAAGCTGACAAGGTCGACACGTCCGCGTTTGAAAAGCGCGTGGCCGACATGAAGGCTGGAAAGATCTAGTTGGTCCAAACGCCAGACTGAAGAATGGGCGTAGCAAAACTCACAGACGAAAACACGATCGTCCCTGAGAGCAAGTACGCGCGGGTTGAACGCGAACGGCGGTATCTGTTGCAGGATCTGCCCGAAGGTTTGACCCGCGCCGATCCACATCTCCAAATCACTGACAACTACATAACCGGCACGCGGCTGCGGTTGCGCAAAGTGCGCGAGCCGCGCTCGAACAAGTGGACCGTGAAGTTTACGCAGAAGCTTGCGCCGAATCCGGAAGACTTGTCGCGCACGATCATGACCAACACATACCTCAACGCGCTCGAAGCGGAAACGCTTTCGGTTTTCAACAGTAATGAGATTCGAAAGAATCGGTATTACTTCGAGTTTGAGGGCCGCAGGTTTTCGGTGGATATGTTTTTGGGTGATTTGTTTGGGCTGGTGATGGCGGAAGTTGGGTTTGACACGGATGAAGAGTTGGATCGGTTTCCGAAGCCGGAGTTTGTGTTGGCGGATGTGACGAACGATCCGGTTTTTAGCGGTGGCCGGCTGTGTGAGTTGAGGTTTGAAGAAGTGCGAAAGCATATTTTCGAACACGTATTAGTATGAAAATTGGTGCGCTAGCGTTGGTGTTAGTTGTAGGGATTGGAGCCGCTGGGTGTCGGAGGAGTTCTGCGCCGCCGCCATCGGCGCCGTCCGCACCGGCAGCAACGCCGCAGCTCACCGATGTGCAAGGCGGAACAGCGCCCGCGCCGCAAACAAAGTATTTCAAAGGCTCGATCGGCACGTCGCTCGACTTGCAGATGAAGCTCGTGCGCACGGGCGATCAGCTCACCGGCAGTTATTTCTATCAACGCATCGGCACGCGCATAAACCTGCGCGGCAAGATCGCGCCGGATGGTAATTTCACACTCGACGAGTTTGACCAGGCGGGGAAACAGACCGGAATCTTTCAAGGCGTTTGGGGAATAGACGCGCAAGACGGTCTTGCCTCGCTGTCCGGGTTCTGGTCCAAGCCTGATGAAAAGTCGTTTGAGAAGAAGACTCCGTTTTCGGTTCATGAAGAACCGATCGCTTTGACCGGCGAAGTCGAGATCGTCTCGAAGCAGATCAAGGAAAGCAACAAGAAGCTGATGTATGAGATTGCCGCGCAGTACCCGCAGTTGGAGGGCGGCAATAATCCAAACTCCGAGAAGTTTAATCAGCTTGTGCGCGGTGCCGTGATGAAGAAGGTGAGCGGGTTCAAGAAAGACATGGCGCCGGAAGAGGGCGAAGAACCGCGTCCGGAAGGATCGATGGGCAGCGATTTGACCGTCGCGTACAAAGTCGCGCTGGCGCAGGACGATCTGATCAGTATTCAGTTCGACGTCGGCAGTTATTACCAAGGCGCGGCCCACCCGAATTCCTACAGCGAAGTCATCAATTACGATCTGAAAAACGGTAAGCAACTGAAGCTGAGCGATCTGTTCAAGTCCGGCGCGAAATATTTGCAGCCGATCGCGGCCTACTGCATCACAGATCTGAAGAAGCAACAGGCGACAGAGAAAGGCGCAGCGCTGACAGCCACTGAAATTGATAACGGCGCCGCGCCCGTAGCCAAGAACTATCAGAGCTGGACGATCATGAAGAAGGGATTGGGGATCAACTTCGACGCGTACCAGGTTGGTCCGTACGCTGCTGGGCCACAGTTTGTGATGGTGCCGTATTCAGCGGTGAAAGACGCGATCAATCCGGAAGGTCCTATTGCGCAGTTTGCGAAGTAGGACCACCACTGAGCCTCAGCCGCACGCGCAAGAAGAAGAACGCAATAAAAAACGCCATCAACATGAACCCTGCGCCAGTCCAGAAAGTTAGGAGCAAAGAGCGGTCGCTCATGTAATGTGGTAAGCCGTCGGCGCCCATGTGGGCCACGGCCGTGCCGATCAGTATTGTTTGGAGCAGCGGTCCGACAGCGCGCGCCAAACTCGCCACCGATTGCATCACGCCCAAAACAATTCCTTGTTGATCCGCACTCGCGCTTTTGGAAGCCAGACTATTGAGCGCCGGAGTAGCCAGTGAGTTTCCCATCGAAAACACACCGCCGCCGAGCAATAACGCACCGAGTCCTCCCGCAGCCGGACCGACAAGCGGCACGGCAAACAAACTGATCGCGAAGCAGAGCGCGCCGAAGATCACCAGCCGCAACTCGCCAAACCGTTTCACCAGTCGACCAATCAAGCCGCCTTGAATGATCACCGCGATCAAGCCGACGTACGCGAACAAATAACCGGTTTGTTGCGCGTCGTAGCCGAAGCGAAACATCGTGTAGAACGCGAATGTCGCCGTCATGATCGAAAACGCGACGATGAAAAGGAAGTAGATAATCAAAATAAACGTGAGTCGTGGTTGTTTTAGTGAACGCATCAGTTGCTTCGATCGGCGTTCGCCCCCGACCCGGTTTTTCTTCCGTTGCTCGGGAGTAAGCGTCTCGGGCAAACGGAAATAGAGAAGTGTCGAGTTGGCAAAACAAAGGCCGGCCGCAAACAGGAACGGAACGTGAATCCCCCAGCGGCTCAGTATGCCTCCGATTGCTGGTCCAAAAACAAAGCCGAGACCGAATGCGGCGCCGATCAAACCCATTCCTTTCGCGCGATTCTCGGTGGTGGTGATGTCGGCGATGTAGGCTTGGGCGGTCGAGATGTTACCGCCCGTGATGCCGTCAAGAATTCTGCCGGCAAAGAGCATCCAGATTGAATCGGCGAAGCCGAGAATGAGAAAGCCGATGCCAGTGCCGATGATCGAAAGAAAGAGCACGGGACGCCGCCCGTGTTTGTCTGACAAGCGCCCGAGAATCGGTGAGAAGATCAGTTGCATCACCGAATAGGAGGTGAAGATTATGCCGATAGTGCGCGGCGAGGCGTTGAAGGTCGTGCCTTGCGCGTAAAACGGCAGCACCGGAATCACGATCCCGAAGCCGACGAGATCGATGAACACGGTGGTGAAGATAACGATGGCTCGTGAGCGGTCCATTTTGGTTTGATCTTTGTGCTTTGCGCTTTGAGCTTTGTACAAAGAACTAAGTACAAAGTACTAAGCTCCGTGAGTTATCTACGTCCTCCGCTCAAGCCTTTGTCGACAGAAGCCTGTCCGCCGCCCGAGATCAGCAACGCAAGCGCCATCGCCAGCAAGGTCAACGGATATTCATAGCCGCGAGTAGCCGCGAAGAATCCACCGGGCCAGTGCACACCGATTACTGCCGTGAGCATCGTGCACGCGATAAAGAACGCGCCGACGCGTGTCAGAAATCCGAGGCCGACGAGTATGCCGCCGACAAGTTCGGAGAGCGCCGCGGCTCCGAGCCAGAACCATGCCGGACGCATGAAACTGAAAGGCGTCTCACCGGAGGTGAAGGCGTTGAAACCTGGACCACCAAAACTGCCGAGCACCTTTTGCGCGCCGTGCGCGATCATTACGGCCGCGAGTGCCAGGCGGATCGGCAGAGTGAACCACGTTGAGGAGGTGGCGATCAGTTTACGAAACATAACTGTGGCCTTTTCATACGACTGAGTTTTTAACGAGCCGGGAGATAGTAACAGAAGGCCATCCACAGATTACACAGAAGAATCTGTGGAATCTGTGGATTAAGTACTGCCGTTGACAGCCAAATTCAAGCGTTCGACGATCGCCTGTTTTGGTTGCGCGCCGACAATTCGATCGATCACCGCGCCGTTCTTGAAGATCAGCATCGTGGGTATGCTGGCGATTTGGTAGCGCGACGCCGTTTGCGGATTCTCGTCAACGTTCAGTTTGGCAATGCGATAGCGCCCGTGTGATTCAACGGCGAGCTGGTCCACGATCGGGCCGACGATGTGGCACGGGCCGCACCACGGCGCCCAGAAATCGACGAGTGTGGGGGGACCGGAGGCACTCAGAACTTCCTGTTGGAACGATGAGTCGGTAAGTACGGTAGGTTTGCTGCCGGCGCCGTTGCCTGCGTGCGCGTCGAGCTTAGTGCCGCAGCGGCCACATTTCGCTTCACTATCGACAAGTTTGGTTTCATCCACCCGGTTTTTGGCGCTGCATTTCGGACACGTGACGACTTTCATATTTACCCCCTCACTGCGTGGAGCATTCTGAAGGCCACAAGTCGCAAAAGTTTTGCGAAATCTAGTAACATTCCCTGCATGCAAAAGGGCCCACTTTTCAGCGGCACGTTAATATTCCTGCTATTTCTTTTCACAAACGTTGCCGCAGCGCAAACAACTGCACCCGAGATCTCGTTCACGGTCGCGATGCCGCGCCCGCACACGCACCTGTTTGAAATCGATGTTGCAATCAAACGTGGTCCAACGAGCGCGGTGCCCGCGACTGAACAGCTCGTGATGCCGGTGTGGACTCCCGGATCGTATCTCATTCGCGAGTTTGAACGTCACGTGCAGGACTTCTCCGCGGTCGATGCCGGCGGCCTGCCGCTCAAGTGGGAAAAGGTCAACAAGACCACCTGGCGCATCACGACCAATGGCGCGCGCGAGTGGCATGCAAGGTACCAGGTTTACGCCAACGAACTTTCGGTACGGACCAGTGAGCTAAACTCAAATCACGCTTTCTGGAACAACGCAAACCTGCTGATGTATCTCGACGGGTTTCTCAAGAGCCCGTCAACAGTTCGCGTCCTTACGCCGGACGTGTGGAAAGTCGCAACGGGACTTCCCGGCGTGGCCGGTCAGCGCAACACATTCCGCGCTGAGAACTTCGACGTGCTTTACGATTCGCCGTTCGAAGCCAGCACCTTCAAGTCGCTTCTATTTAATGTGAAAGGCGTTCCTCACCGTATCGTGATCGACGGCGAAGGCAACTACGATCCGGAACGCATGCGCCGCGACGTGCAGAAGATCGTCGAGACTCAAGTGGAGTTGATGGGCGGTGAGATCCCGTATCGCGACTACACGTTCATTCTTCATTTGCGCAACAACGCCGGTGGCGGACTCGAACACCTAAATTCAACCGCGCTCGGCTATCCGCGTTTCGGTTTTCGCATCAGGAGTGGCGATCGCTCGACTTCCGCCGCGCCAAACGCGGGCGATCGTTTCGAACCCGACTATCGCGGCTTTCTTTCGCTCGTCTCGCACGAATTTTTTCACCTCTGGAACGTGAAGCGAATCCGCCCCGACGCGCTTGGACCATTCGACTACACGCAGGAGAACTACACGAAACTGCTGTGGGTCGCCGAAGGCATTACCGACTACTACGCCGACGTCACTCTCGCTCGCGCCGGCTTGATTACTCAAACCGACTTTCTCGCCGCGGCCGCGCGCGCATTCCAGAACTTGCAGAACACGCCGGGACGAATGGAGCAAAGCGTTGAAGACTCGAGCTTCGATTCGTGGATAAAGTTCTACCGCCCGGACGAGAATTCGGTAAACTCGCAGGTGTCGTATTACGACAAAGGCGCGATTCTCGGACTGTTGCTCGACCTGGAGATTCGCAAACGCAGCAACGGCGCGAAGTCGCTCGACGACGTGATGCGTTATCTTTACACCGAGTTTTTTAAGAAGGAACGCAACTATACGCCCGTGGATTTCCAGAAGGCGAGCGAGTTGATGGCCGGTTCAAGTTTGGAAGAGTTTTTTGCAAAGTACGTCCGCAATACCGAAGAGCTGGATTACAACGCGGCGCTGGCCGCCGCCGGGCTGCGGCTCGACACCGGCGCCACGATGAACGACGCCGGTAAGCCGGTCGAACGGGTCTTCTTCGGAGCGGACCTCATACAAGAGGAAGATCGATTGATAGTGCGGCGCGTGTATGCCGGTTCGCCTGCGTACGAACAGGGATTAAACGCCGGCGATCAGATCGTGGCGATGGACAACATGCGCGTGACGCGCGACTTTTTCAACGCGCGCATCGCGGAAAAGAAACCGGGCGATCTGATCAACTTAACGATATTTCGTTTCGACGACATGAGTACGTTGCTGATCAAGTTAGGCGGGCGCGCGGAAGGGACGTATCGCATCACGGCGTTGCCGGTGCAGACGGAAACGCAGAAGCAGATCTATCGAGCGTGGCTGGGACCACGAGCATGACGGACGTCAATTTCAGAATCGAAGATCGCGTGGCGCGAATCACTCTGGCGCGCCCGCCGCTAAACGTTTTGCACATCTCGATGATGCGCGAGATTGCGGCGGCGTTGAGCGAGTCGGCGCAACGCGAAGTGGTGGCGATCGTCTTCGACGCGGATAAGTCGTGTCGTGCGTTTAGTGCCGGAGTGGCGATTGAAGAGCACGTCGAGGAAACGATCTATCAGATGCTCGACTCGTTCCACGCAATCTTCCGGCAGCTCGAACAGATTGCTAAGCCAACGATCGCGGTTGTCGATGGTGCGGCGCTCGGCGGCGGTTGCGAACTCGTCGCTGCGTGCGACATCGTTATAGCTTCGGATCGCGCGCGTTTTGGGCAACCGGAAATCAAGCTCGGCGTGTTTCCGCCGGTGGCGGCGGTGCTTTTGCCGCTCGTGATTGGCGAAAAGCGTGCGCGCGAGTTGATACTTACCGGTGAAATAATCGACTCGACGGAAGCCGGCCGTCTCGGCTTGTGCAACCACGTGGTGCCGTCGGCACATCTCGAAGGGAAGTTGCTCGAAGTGCTGGCGAAACTGCGCGAACTTTCCGGCACGTCTTTGCAGTACACGCGGCAAGCTTTGGACCTGGGGCGTGGCCGAACGCTGGATGCAGCGTTGACCGAGCAGGAAAACATTTACCTCCACGAATTGATGAAGACCGCGGACGCGAAGGAAGGTATTAAAGCCTTCATGGAGAAGCGCAAACCAGTTTGGCGACACCGATGAGACTTAAACTCTGTGTAATTTGTGTCGTTCTTTGTCTTGCGTCGGGCTCGTTCGCGCAACGGTCGGGATCTCATTCGAGTCGTGTTCGTGCGACGATGACGCCTGAAGCCAAGGTGCTCGTCGACAACGCGATCGGCATCGTCTGTACCCAGGCCAAACTGGATCCGCAAAGCAGTTGGGCCATCGACGTGATGCAGGCGCGTCCGTCGCTGCCGGTTCATAGTCCGGAAGCGAAAGCGGGCGCCGAACGCGCGCAGCGATTGTTGCCGGAGGCGAAAACTTTGGCGATTACTTCACTGCGCCAACTCGCCAACGAATATGGATTGCACAAGTCGCCGCGGTTTCGCTTACGCCTCGCGCAAGCGATCGCGCGCTTGAACTCGGTGAAAAGAGTGCGGCCCGACATGGAGTCGCGTGACAACGCTTCAGTTTTTTTGAGCAAGCCCCATGTGATCACGTTCGGCACGATCTTTCTTGCCGGTCTTCGTTCCGATGAAGGAATGATCAGCGTGTTGGCCCACGAACTGATGCACATCGCGGACGGCGATTACGATAGTATGCGGCCGTTGGTATCAGCAGTGGGAAACAAAGCTTCGGATCTAACCGGGCTCGACATTCACGGCCAGCGCGCGGAGGAGGTCACGTGCGATCTCATCGGCGCGATGGCCGCGCGTGCTTATGTCGCGAAAACGCCGGGTTACGAATCGATCGCGCGACGTTTGGCGCGTTCCGTTCAACACAACTGTGTTGAAGTGGACGAAGGCGATGAAGATCATCTTTCGCCGCGGCAAACGATCCAGGCGTTATTGTCATTGAATCCCGTGCTCGTGCGCGAGTTAGTCAACGATCGTGAAGAACGAACGCCAGGGCGTAAATTGTAGAGGGTGAAAGTGAGCCGACTAACTACGACTCATTCGATTCTACCAATCCTTCTTACGCTAGTTTTCTTCGCCGGCTGCAAATCCGTGATCGAGAGAGAGGACGTGCGGCCGCGCGTTCTGCGCGATGTGCCCGCACGCAATCTCGCGTATCGCCTGTCGCCGGACGTTGCATTGCCGGGCAATCTCAACCCGGACGATCTGGCTGACAAAGACGTAAATATCGCGAACGCTTTTGCCGCCAAACGCGAAAACGATGCGCTGTTGCGAACGATTGTTTCGCCGGACGGGAAACGAGTGCTGGCGCTTTACGGCACGGAAATGGAACCCTCGTCGGCCTTCCGCATCGATCTGTACAACTCCGACGGCGAGTTTCTGCGAAACCTGATACCGCCCGACATCTCGTGCCTGTTTCCGGAAACTGTCGCATGGTCGCCCGACGGACGTTACATCACGTTCATCGCGCGCAAACGAGTGTCGCCGAGTCCGACTCCCACGCCGCCCAATCAACCCGCGCCGGAACCAACGTTGTCACCGGCCCCATACGCATCGCCGGTCGCGTCGCCTTCGATCGCACCGTTGTTTCCGCCGGTGGCGAGCTTCTTCACGGAACAGATCTACATCTGCAATCGCGACGGTTACGATCTCAAGCCGCTCACGTCGCGCGAAGGATTGATCTACTTCTACTACGCGTGGGCGCCTGATAGCCACGCGCTGGTGGCGTTGGCTTGCAAGGAAGACGAGTGGAATGCGCGCGAGCGGCAATACAAGCAACCTGCCGGCAGACCGCGTTTGATCGCGCCCGATGGCAACGAGCGTTTGCTTGACGACGGATTAACGGAAGCGTTGCCGGTGTGGAGTCCCGACGCTTCGAAAGTGGCGACTGCTTTTGACACTGATGTTGCGATCTACGACGCGGGTGGCAGCACGCCGACGCAGGGACGTGTTCCGCTCGGCGATCAACTGATCGCTGCTTCGGTTATTTACGAAGAGAGGAGTGCGACGAAAAAAGCCGATGCGAACGCGAAACCTTCGCCCGCACCGGCTTCAGCTTCAACTCCGGCAGCGCCGCCGTCGTTTAATCCGATCGTTACGTTTCAATGGCCCTCGCCTGAAACGCTCTATTTCAAAACCGCGTACGTGCGCGTGATGCCGAGCGAGACCATCAACACTTTCCAACGCTGGCATCAGCTCAACCTAAGCGCGCAAGCCGCAGTTCTGAAGTAATTCCCTTAGACCCCACCGTCTATTGCGTGCGTTTTGCCTCAAAAGTCGTCTAAGAGGCTTTGCCTCGCCTTGTATCTTGTTTTGTCGTACCACGGTGTTTTAAGTTTGTCTGGGTCGCACCCGGACAATGAAGGAGGAGAGCAGCCTGTGCTCGCCTTAG
>Ga0307505_10000463_pt1 | contig 45151 bp, 38 predicted proteins | sample 23_S_MG_FD_202183 | JGI IMG/M metagenome (GOLD analysis project Ga0307505, IMG submission 202183) | Soil microbial communities from Populus trichocarpa stands in riparian zone in the Pacific Northwest, United States - 23_S | ecosystem: Environmental > Terrestrial > Soil > Riparian zone > Trees...
GTGAACCTGAAGTTGTGAGTCGTGCGGGAAGAAGTCCGTCCGGTCCCTTGCATTCTTCGCCTCCGCAGAGTATCCAGGGTGAATTGAACAGAGCCTCACGCGCAGAGCGGCCCGGGCTTTGCGAGCGCCTGCTGCAGGCCCGCGAGTTCGACGGGCTCGTCCACGCAGATGACCAGGCCTTCCGCGCGCAGCGCATCGAGAAACGGTCCAGGCACGATCACCGGCCCGATCGCGCCGGTTGCGCGCAGAGCGTCGCCGCTCGCAAACGGCAGCCACGCAGCGCCCTCCTGCCGGTACTGCAACGCCAGTTGCAGATAGATCCCTCGTTCGCCGGCGGTCAGATCGGTGCGCAGCCGGCACACGGTGCGGAACTCGGCGGCTTCGACGATCTGTTCGATCACACCGCGCAGCCACCAGCACTTGCCCGTCAGCGGCGGATCGAAGTCGCGCAGCAGTTCGCGGAACGTGTCGCCGTCGCCGGCAAGCAGGCTGGCGAGCACCGTGCGCGCGAGCGCCGGGCGGCGCCAGCGCTGCAGCAGGTCGGCGAGCGCGCCGGCGCGTGCCGCGAAGTCGGCGGCGGCGGCGTCGAGGGCCGCCTCCGCGCTCGGCCGCTCGTCCATGGACGCCCGGTCCCGTCTGCGTTCGACCGCCGCCGACTGCGCGTTCATCGCGTGGCCCGCATCGTCCAGTTCGCACTGATAATGGCGTCGGGTGACAGGCGGCAGGTCCAGCTGTCGACGAAGCCGTCGAGTCCGTCGCGGTCGCGGATCGGTGGCGGCTGGCAGGTCGCCGTCAATCCTACGAATGGCTGCGTCAGGAAGGGACCGGTGACTTCACCGAATCTGCAACGGAACGTCATCGTCGGCGTCGCCGCGAACGTCAGCTGATACGTGTTGGCGATCGGGCTCGAACCCCCTTCGGTGGTGAGCAGCGACGTGAGCATCGAGTCCAGGAACGCCGTTCCTGTCGCCCAATCGCAGTCGGGCATCCGCGCACGCACGACTGCGCTGCCGCCCGCCATGCTGTACCTGCGCTGACCCTGGGCATCGGCAATCGGGTCGGGAACGTGGAACACGTGGAAGTTCGCACTGAACTCCACCTCGGTGGTCGAGCTCGTCACATGCGAAAAGAACGTCCCGCTGTAGGCATAGATTTCGTCGACGACCGTGATGTCGGCGGCCAGCGTGACGAAGCCTTCGTCGGGATGTTCGTAGCGCGCGCTGACGGTCACCGGGTTCTGCGGCGGGACGGCAGCCGGCGCCTTGTAGCGGGCGCCTTCCGACGACTCCAACGACTCCATCGCTTGGACCGTGCCGACGGTGGCGTTGCCGCCGACGGTGCCGTTGACCGACCATGAGTCGATCCCGACTCCCAGAAAGACGGGCCGCGAGCATTCGCGCAGCATCGGCCAGGCGGTGGGATCCGACGGGTCCGGCTCGTCGCCGCAAATGATCACCCGGATTGTCAGTTCCTTGCCGAGACGCACGATCGAGTCTGCGGGTCGCAGCAGCAAGCCGCCGATGCGGCTCCAGTCGCTGAAGTGCGTCGTGACGACGCTCAGCGTGCGCTGCGCTGCATCGCGCATCGTTTCCGGCACGCTCCATGTACCTTGCGCCGCCTGCGTCGCCACCCGCAGCCGATTCGGCGCGCTGGCGCCGGCCTCGGCAGCCGAGTACTTGAAGGTCAGCATCACCGGTTGCGCGAAAACCTGTCCTGCGGGCGTCAGCCGGTATGCGTGGCCGAGCGCGCCCGGTGCGGTCGCGGTGATCGGCTGAATGCCGATCAGCGTATCGGCGGCGAGCGCACCGGCCGGCACGGAGATCATCAGCAGGCCGTCGCTGCTGGCGAGCGTTCCGCCGACGGAGCCGATGGTTGCGCTGGTCGGCAACCCTTCCGGCACGCCGGGCTGAGTGACGGCGATCGGCGGGGGCGGCGGTGACGGCAGAGGCGGTGGTGCCGTCGGCGGCGGCGTAGACGGAGACGGCGATGGTGAAGGTGAGGGCGACGGGGCCGGAGACCCGGGGCTCGGCGTCGGCGCCGGCGCAGGCGTCGCGCCAGTTCCTCCGCCGTCGTCGCTGCCGCCGCAGGCGGTCAGCGCCAGCGTCATCGCCGCGGCGGCGAACAACAGTTTTCTCGTCGTCCGTTGCAGTCGCACTGCCATCGCTGCCTCCCGCACGCGGGCCATCGCGTGTGGATGCAGGTTTAACGGCCGATGCGTTACGGGAGCATCACCGATTGCGGTCGGTGGCTCGCGGCCATCCCATATGCAGGCGAAGGCGGGTGCTAACTCGCCGTCGAGCTCGTTTACAGCGGCGTGTTCCGCGCTGCCGAGCACGCGTGCAAGTGCTTGTTTCCTCTCTGCGACGAACCGACGGCGCGATGTTTGCTCAGTGAAGACTGCTGGGCGGGGCAGTAACGGACTCGAAGCATGAGGACGAGCAGCGGAACGAAACGCCGGCGCAGACGTGAGCGCCGGTTCCTGGAGTTGTGCGACACGACGTCGGTGCGCACGGCCGCAGTAGCGGCCGTCGCGACCGGTGGATTTCTGGTGTTGCAGGTGGCCCGGATTTTCTTCCCGGCCTGACTCCGACTGACTGAACCTGGCGCCGCAGTGCGCCGGTCAGGAGCCTGCGCGCTCGCCGCGCAGCCGCTCGACGAGCCGCTGCGTCTGCGCCGACGGCGTCTGGCCCAGTTCGACCGATAGCCGCTGGCGCAGCGCGCGGTAGACCTCCAGCGCGGCACTGGTTTCGCCCGCGCCATGCAGCAGCGTCATCAGCCGGCGCGCGATCTCTTCGTCCAGCGGATCGAGTTCGATGGCCTTCGCGTACAGCGTGCGGGCCTCTCCCGCCTCGCCACCGCGCTCCAAGTGCTCACCCAGCGTGGCAATCAAGCGCTGGAAGCGGCTGCGCACGCGTTGCTGTGGACCCAGCATCCACGAGGCCTCCGACTGATCGGCCAGAAAATGGCCGCCGTAGAGCGCCAACGCCTCCATGCCGTCGAAGCGCGCGCGTGCTCCCTGGCCGCGCTGCAGCTCGTGCTCGACCGCTTCGGCCAGCCGCTCGAAAGCCAGCGCGTCCACCCACACGTGCGCAGTATCCAGTTGAACCGTGGTGCCGTCGAAGACCACCGCGTCAGGGACGCCCAGCAGCTTGCGCAGACGGTGCAACGCTGTGCGAAACGCGCCGCGCGCCATGTCGCCTTCCAGCTCCGGCCATAGCGACGCCGTCAGGCGGTCCACGGCCACCGTCAGGTTCGGGCTGCCGGCCACGTACTGCAGCAGTTCCAGCGTCTTGCGCGGCAGCTTGCCGTCAGCCGCCAGCGGCGCGTCTTGGATGAAGAGCTGGAAGCGGCCCAGCGTCGTCATGCGCACCGCCCACGGCCACGCCGCCGAGTAGCCGGGCGCCACGAGCTTGCGCAGCGCAATCAGCCGGCGCGCATACAGCGCGGCCTCGATGTCCAGCCGCAGCGCGGCTTCCACCAGCCGCGCCGCCACCTCGGGCACCGGCCGGAATCCGAACCATTGCAGGCGCTCTGCCTCGGCGAAGGCCTGCTGCAATAGTGCCGCCGCATGGGGCAGCGGCTCGTTCAGCAACATCGCGTAGGCGCGCAGGAACAACGCGAGCGACTGCTGCTGGCGCTGCTGGCTGCCGCCGGCCTGCGCGGCGACCTTCTCGACGGCGGCGAGCGCCGACGGCACGTCGCCGCGGCGCGCGCACACATAGGCGAGCGTCACATACAACATCGCGGCGTCCTGCACCGGATAGCCGCTGCTCTCGACCAGTTCCACCGCGGCCTGCGCGTAGTACAGCGCCGGGCCACTGTCTGCAGGACGATGCAGGCACACGCGCGCCGACAGATGATGGCGACGCGCGACGTCGTACAACCGCGTGGGATCCAGCGCCTGTGTCATCTGTTCGAGCAACGGCTCCAGGCCTTCGGGACCGTCGCGGCCGAGGCGGATGAATATCTCGTCGTGGCACAGTTCGAACAGCGCCGCCTGCAGCCGATGGCGCGCGGCCAGTTCGCGCGCCGAGCGCAGCCATTGCAGCCCGCGCGTGTCGGGCATCGCGAACGCGAGCGCGGTCCCCGCCGCCTGCAACCACGCGACCCGTGCGACGATGCCGGCGTCATCGCAGCGCGGCGTCGCGCGCGCGATGGTGGCTTCGATGCCCGCCATGTGATCCTGATGACCATACGCGCGGATTGCCGCGGCGGCGGCCTGCAGATGAAGGTCCGCGTCGATGCTTTCCACGCTGCCGACCGGCCGTTCCAGCAGCCGGTCGATGCGCTGCGCGACGACCACGCTGTCCCACTCGGCAAAGGGCCTGATCTGCGCGGCCCAGGCAATGCCGATCAGCGCGCGCAGTTCCGCCGGACCGTGTGCCGGAAGCGATTCGGCCGATCCCGCAGCCAGTTCCGCGGCCAGCCGCGCGCGCCAGCGTTCATAGTCGCGGAAGTCGCGGCGCTGCACGTGCATGTACTCGCACATGGCGGCAGCGGCGCAGAGGCGGCCGGCGGCGTCGCCCGCCGTGTCCAAATCCTGCCAGCAGCGCTGCAGCGCGTCGCCGGCGCGGGCATCATCGCAGGCGATCAGTGCGTGCGCACTGGCCAATCGCTCCCAGGCATCGGCACGTCCGCGCTTCGCCACTGCGCTCTCCGCGGCCGGGCGTATTCAGGAGACGCCCGTCGCGGCCATCATAGGCTCGCGCCGCACCTGCGAGGAAGCGCGGAACGCCGCGACCAGGCGGCTGCGACTGCTACTTGGCGCCGTCGGCCGGCGGTGGTTCGTCCGCCGCGCCACCATCCGGAATGGCCTTCATGCGAATGCTCTTGGAAACCCACAGGAAGAGCGTCAGCACCGCGGCCATCAGTGACACGGAGATGGCGAAGTCCATCAGCGGACGCTCCCCGTCCCACGCGACCACGTGGCCCAGGAAGGTCACACCCAGCACGACGATGACGACGGCCACGAGGTTGATCTTCAGATCGTCGAAGCTGTTCGCCTGCAGCCACCCGGGCAGCCGCATGCGCGGATCGACGAACAGCGAGTACAGTCCGACGCCCATGATCAGCAGCACGGTGCCCAGCAGGAACAGGTCGAAGATCTCGATGAAGTACAGCATCAGCAGCTTGCCGCCGTAGCTCGAAAGCTCGGGTCCGGTCACCGTGCGCCAGATCACCACGATGGTGCGCACGAAGCCGTAACCGAACAGCGCGGTGGCTGCGCCCACCGCCCCTACGACGGGGGCCAGCACGAGATAGCGGCTGGCTTTCAGCAATGACTGCATGGACATGGAGATCTCGCGGGCAGTGGTTCACGTACGCCGAACTCTATACACAGGACCGGCGTTCGCGCTACATGGTCGCGTCAGTGTTCGATGAATCAGCGGCGCGCTTCCTGCAGCGCGCGCCAGATGCGTTCGGACGTCGCCGGCATCGTGATGTCGGTGACGCCCGACGGCCGCAGCGCATCGACGATCGCATTGATGACCGTCGGTGTCGCGCCGACGGTGCCGAGCTCGCCGACGCCCTTGGCGCCCAGCGGATTGATCCTGCAGGGCTGCGATTCGTCGGTGTACGTGGCAAAGGCCGGCAGGTCGGCCGCGCGCGGCACCGCGTAGTCCATGAACGATCCGGTCAGCAGCTGTCCGTCGCCGTCGTACACGATGCGTTCCATCAGCGCCTGGCCCACGGCCTGCGCGATGCCGCCGTGCACCTGGCCGGCGACGATCAGCGGATTGATGACGCGGCCCACGTCGTCCACCGTCGTGTAGCGCACGATGTCGACGTGGCCGGTGTCCGGATCGATCTCGACTTCGCAGACGTGGCAGCCGTTAGGCCACGACGGGCCGTCCACCTTCTGCACCGTCGTCACCGCGATGCGCTGCTCGGGCTGCTGCTGCGCCAGCGCCGTGAGGTCGATGCCCAGGTCGGTGCCCACGACTTCGAAGCGGCCGTCGCGGTACTGCAGGTCGGCGGCCGGCGCTTCCAGCGCCGCGGCAGCCAGTTCGCGGCCCGCATCGATGGCCTGCGTGGACGCGCTCTGCATCGCCGACCCTCCGATGTACAGCGAACGGCTGCCCATGCTGCCGATGCCCTGCGCGACGTCGCTGTCGCCCTGCACGATGTCGATGCGCTCGGGATCGATCTGCAGCGTTTCCGCCAGGATCTGCACGTAGCTGGTCTCGATGCCCTGGCCCATCGCCTGCATCGCGGTGAAGGCGCGCACGCGGCCGTCGCCTTCGACGTGCAGGCGCACCGTCTCCTCGTGCACCACGCCGGTCCATTCGAGGAAGGTGGACACCGCGCGGCCGCGCAGCCGGCCGCGCGTGGCTGACTCGCGCTGCCGCGCGGTGTAGCCGGGCCAGTCGGCCGCCTGCAGGGTTCTTTCCAGCAGCGCCGGAAAATTGCCGCTGTCGAAGGTCTCGCCCATCGCGTTGCGATAGGGCATCTGCTCCGGGCGTATCAGGTTGCGGCGGCGCAGTTCGGCCGGATCCATGCGCAGCTCGGCCGCCGCGCGATCCATCAGCCGCTCGATCAGATAGATGGCCTCGGGCCGCCCGGCGCCGCGGTACGCGCCGACGAAGTTCGAGTTGCTCAGCACCGCCTTCGCCTGCAGGTCCAGCACCGGCACGTGATACACGCCGGTTGTGATCTTCGGGCCTATCGCCAGGTTGATGACAGCGCCGCCGCCGTGCGCATGCGCGCCGATGCCGCCGGCCAGACGCACACGCATCGCGACGATGCGCGCGTCGGCGTCGAAGGCGATCTCTGCGTCGGCGAGCTGATCGCGGCCGTGGCTGGCCGCCTGGAACTCCTCCAGCCGCGTCGCTCGCCAGCGCACCGGCCGCATGAGCTTGCGCGCGGCCCATGCGCACACCAGGTCCTCCGGATGCACCAGCGTCTTCATGCCGAAGCCGCCGCCCACGTCGCCGACGCGCACGCGCACCTGCTCGGGCGCGAGCTTCAGTTGCGCGGCGACGGTCTTCTGAAAGCCTGCCGGGTTCTGCGAGCTGGCGTGCACGGTGAGCCGGCCGGAGGCTGCGTCGAACTCCGCCAGCACGCCGCGCGGCTCCAGCGTGACCGGCGCAACGCGCTGGTTCGCCACAGAGATGCACGCGACGTGCGCGGCCTGCGCGAATGCGCGCTCGCAGGCTGCGGCATCGCCGTAGCGCGTGGTGCCCGCGACGTTGCCGGGCGCATGCGGCCACAGTTGCGGGGCGTCGGGCACGAGGGCGGCCACCACGTCGGCCACTGCGGGCAGCGGCTCGTAGTCGACGACCACCGCGTTGGACGCCTGCTCAGCCGCCGCCCGCGACTCCGCGATCACTACGGCCACCGGCTGCCCCACGCAACGCACGACATCGACCAGTGCATGCAGCGGCGGCGCCGACGGCGGCGCGCCCTTGGTTGTCTTCAGCACCGGATTCGGCGGAAAGGGCAGCACACCATCCGCCGCCAGATCGGCAGCGTTGTACACCGCGACAACACCCTCGATCGCGAGCGCATCGGCCGTGTCGATACCGTTCACCCGTGCATGGGCATATGGCGAGCGCACGAACATCGCGTGCAGCGCGTCGGGCCGCACGATGTCGTCGACGTAGCACGCGCGGCCGGTCAGCAGCCGCTCGTCCTCGCGGCGGGTGACGGCCTGGCCGATGCCGAACTTAAGGACTTTCAATGGAGAACACCCGCGCAGGAGAAGGACGCGAGCCTACAGAATGCGGTTGAACCACAGCAGCGACAACAGCCCCGCCAGCGCGGCGAACAGCGCGCCGGCGCCGGCGAACACCGCAGTGACCTCGGTGGGCCGCTGCTTCTCGAACGCGAGCTTGGCGCCCAGCGTGCGGTAGATCTTCGTCAGCTCGCCGGCGTTGGGCGCGCGGAAGTATTCGCCGCGCGTCGTCGATGCAATCTTCTGCAGCGCGTCCTCGTCGAGCCGCGTGCGCATCGACCAGCCGTCCACCTTGACGACCACGCCTTCGGGCGTACCCATACCCACCGTGTAGATGCGCACGCCGTATTTGGCGGCGAGCTCGGCGGCCTTCTGCGGGTCCGGACCCACGTTGCTCTGCCCGTCGGACAGCAGCACGATCGCGGCCGACGTGTTCTCGCCCGGCGCTATTGCCACCGCATCCTCCGGCGGCTTGTCCGCCTGCAGCCGCGGCGCGGGCGTGCGGTCGCGGCGCGGATTGATGAAACCATCGACGTCGATGCGCGCGGCCGGCAGCGCCGTGTCCAGCGCGATCACCAGACCGCTACCCAGCGCGGTGCCGCGCTGCGGCTCCAGTCGCTCGATGGACTTCAGCAAATCTTCGCGGTTTGTCGTGGGCGACTGCACGACGGCCGCGGCCGCGGCCAGGCCCACCACGCCGATGCGCACGTTGCGCGGCTGGTTCTCGACGAAGGCCTTGGCCGCATCGCGCGCCGCCGCCATGCGCGAGGGCGCGATGTCGGTGGCCTTCATGCTGCCCGACATGTCCAGCGCGAGGATCACCGTTTCCACGCGCGACGGCAGCGTGACGGTGGCCTGCGGCCGCGCGACCGCCAGCAACATCAGCGTGATGCCGGCGAGCCACAGCAGCGGCACAAGCACACGCTGTGCGCGACCCGTACCCGCGGCAGTGGCGGCTTCCAGCCGCGCCACCGGCCGCGCCACGCGGCGGCGCCAGACGATCCCGCCGTAGAGCAGCACCGCCAGCGGCACGGCCAGCAGCAGCCACAGCAGTCGCGGCCACAGGAAGCTGAGGGCGGTGGATTCGAACATGCTGCGCTACCGCCCTGCGTGCGTCGCGACGATGGCCGGCACGCCGCCGGCGCTCAACTGGCTACGGCGCTTGCGCAGCTGCGTGAAGCGCAGCAGCGCGACGTCCAGCGGTTCGTCGGTGGCGAGTTCCAGGCAGTCGACGCCGGCCTCGGCCAGCGACTCGCGCAGCTCGGTTTCACGGCGCGCGGCCGCCTCGGCGAAGCGGCGGCGGAACGCGCGGTCGTGCGTATCCACCGTCAGCTGCTCGCCGGTTTCCGCATCCTGCATGACGACCAGCCCGATGTCGGGCAGCTCGAGTTCCATCGGATCGGTGAGCCGCACGGCGATCACCTCGTGACGGCGCGCGAGCTGCGCGAGGCGGCGGCCCCAGCCCGGCGCGCTGATGAAGTCGGACACCACGAAAATCACCGAGCGACGCTTGATCGCCGGCTGCGCGCGTGCCAGCAGTTCCGCGAGGTCGGTGATCTTGCCGACGCCGGGCCGGCGCTTCGCGCGAGCATGGTCCTCCTGCACGCCCATCGCCGCCATGCGCTGCAGCAGGTGCAGCACGTGGCGCCGGCCGTTGCGCGCCGGGATCACCTCGCTCGCGCCCTCCGCATGCAGCACTGCGCCGACGCGGTTGCCGTAGCGCGTGAAAAGCCGCGCCAGTACCGCGATCAGCTCCGCGGACAGCGCGCGCTTGCGCACGCCGCGCGAGCCGAAGTCCACCGATGCCGACAGGTCCAGCAGGAACCACGCGGCGACTTCGCGATCCTCCTGGAACTCGCGCACGTGCGGCGTGACCACGCGCGCGGTGACGTTCCAGTCGATGTAGCGCACGTCGTCGTGCAACTGGTATTCGCGCAGATCCGCCAGGTCCAGCCCGAAGCCGCGGAACAGCGTGCGGTAGTCGCCCTGCAGCAAACCGTCGAGCCGCCGCAGCACCGTCCACTCGAGGCGGCGCAGCAGCCGCTCGGGATCGGCGCTGGCCAGGCGCGGCACTTCGCCGCCAGGCGATGTCGGCGGTGTGGTGCGGTCCGGCGGCAGCGTGATGTCGGCGCGCGTCGGCGGGCGCTTGACGGAGCGCGCAGCCGCGCGCGCCGCAGCCACGGCCTCGTTGGCCGCCGGCGCGACGCCGACCGCGGCGCCCGCGGTGGCGGGCTGCTTAGGCGCCCGCCGCCACCCGAACATGGCTTTCCAGCGGCGCTTCCGGCGCCTTGATGGCCTGCAGCACGCGCAGGATCAGCGCGTCCGCGTTCTGGCCGTCGGACAGCGCCTCGTAGCTCAGCACCAGGCGGTGGCGCAGCACGTCGGGCACGATGTCGACCATGTCCTCGGGCAGCACGTAGCTGCGGCCGCGCAGGAAGGCGAGAGCGCGCGCGCCTTCGACCAGGTTGATGGTCGCGCGCGGGCTGGCGCCGAAGGTCAGGTAGCGCTCGATGTCCTTCAGCCCGTACTGGGTGGGGCGGCGCGTCGCGGCCACCAGCTTCACCGCGTACTGCATCAGGTTGGGATCGACGTAGATGCGCCGGCACTGCTGCTGCAGCTCCATCAGCTGCTCGGTCGTGCACACCGCCGATACCGTCGTGGCAGGCCCGGTCACGCGCTCGACGATGACGAACTCCTCCTCCTCGTTCGGATAGCCGACCAGCACCTTCATCATGAAGCGGTCCACCTGCGCTTCGGGCAGCGGGTACGTGCCCTCGGTCTCGATGGGGTTCTGCGTGGCCATCACCAGGAAGGGCTGCGGCACCTTGTGGGTCTCGCCGGCGATGGTCACCTGGCGCTCCTGCATCACTTCGAGCAGCGCGCTCTGCACCTTGGCGGGCGCACGGTTGATCTCGTCGGCCAGCAGCAGGTTGGTGAACACCGGACCCAGCACCGTGGAGAACTCGCCGGACTTCTGGTTGTACATGCGCGTGCCGATCAGGTCGGCCGGCAGCAGGTCGGGCGTGAACTGGATGCGCTTGAAGCTGCCGCGGATGGTCCTGGCCAGCGTGTTCACCGTCAGCGTCTTGGCCAGGCCCGGCACGCCTTCGACCAGCAGGTGGCCCTGCGACAGGATCGCGACCAGCACGCGCTCCAGGAAGTGGTCCTGGCCCACGACGATGCGTTTCACCTCGTAGAGCACGCGCTGCATCAGATCGCCCGTTTCTCGGGCCATGATGGGATCGGTCATGTATCGCTTTCGCTGTGAATCAGAACGGTGGGATGCCGACGGCGCCGCCCGCGCTTTCGATGGTGGCGGCGAAGCCAATGCCGATGAAGGTACGCGCCGGCGTGGGATTGAGAATGGCGGTCACGATGCCGACGACCTCGCCTTCCATCGTGATCAGCGGCCCGCCGGAGTTGCCCGGGTTGGCGGCGGCATCGAACTGGATCAGCCCGGTCATCACCTGCTTGCCCTCGGGCGAGCGGAAACTGCGGTCCAGACCCGACACTACGCCGGCCGACACCGACGGGCCGATGCCGAACGGAAAGCCCACGGCCACCACCTCGTCGCCGGGCCGCAGGTTGCCGGTGGAGCCCAGCGTCGCGGACTCCAGGTCGTCGGGGACGCTGCGCGCCTTGATGACCGCGAGGTCATTCTCCGGGTAGGCGCGAACCAGGTCGACCTCGGACTCGCTGCCGTCGTAGAACTTCACGGTCACGCGCCTGGCGCCGGATACCACGTGCAGATTTGTAAGAATGATGCCGTTGTCGACGATGACCACGCCGGTGCCCACGCCTTGCATCTGCGGTGTGGGCGCGCCGGGTTCGTCGTTTTCCTCGTCCTCGTAGCCCTGCACGCGCACCACCGACGGCATCACCAGGTCGGCCGCCTTGGCGGCGCGCGACGGCAGCGTCTTGTTCTCCAGCGTGTGCAGCACGGCCTTGTCGATGTCGTCCTGCGTCAGCGCGCGCTGCGCGGGACGCCAGGCGTCGCGGCCTGCGAACAGCGCCGCGGCGACCAGCAGGCAGCCAAGGACCAGCAGCGTGCGATCGTGGCGCCGCAGGAATGCACGTAGCCGCGACGGCGGCACAGCCACCGTGCTCGCCGGCGGTGCAGACTGCCCCGCGGCGGCCCTTTCGGCCGGATGCCCCTCGCCCGCGACCGGCGGCCGGACGTCCGGCCGCGCGCGACGGCTGCCACTGTAGAGCGCAGGTCTTTTCATCGGGTCTGCCGGGCTCCTCTCTGGCGGACGCAGCGGCCGTCGACAGGCTCAGCTGCGCGATGACGGTAGCACGCCCGCAAGTCGTCATAATGCGTCACGGCTGCCGCCGCTCGGCCGGTTTCTTGCTCCATGGTTGACTGCGGAACCGCGGTTCCCGGTGATAGAGTTCTCGCGCAGACGCGCTTTCATTGGTCCGGTGCGCGATGCAAAGGTTCGCCCGGTTCGTCGCAAGAACCATTCCTGTGGAGATCGCCACGATGAAGACCCTGCTTGCCGCCGTCTGCGCCGCCTTCGCGCTGACCGCCTGTTCCAGCCAGTACATCATGAGCACCAAGGAAGGCCGCATGATCACCACGGACGGCAAGCCGCGGCTGGACGAAAAGACGGGCTTCTATACGTATAAGGACAGCGAAGGCAAGACCGGCCAGATCCGCAAGGAAGACGTGGTGCAGATCCTGGAACGCTAGGCGCGGCGGATGACGCGCGGCATGGCGAATCTTCGCCGCGCCGCGCGGTCGAACCGCTGTCGCGAGTCAAGGCGAGGCAAACGTGCAATTCCTGTGGCCGGAGATGTTATGGCTGCTGCTGGCGATCCCGGCGCTGGTGGCGGCGTACGTCTACGTGCTGCGGCGGCGGAAGAAGACCGCCGTGCGCTACGCGAGCCTCACGCTGATACGCGATGCGCTGGGCCCCAGCCAGCGCCTGCGGCGCCACGTTCCGCCGGCGCTGCTGCTGCTGGCGCTCACTGCCGCCATCGTCGCGCTGGCAAGGCCTACCGCCACGGTGACGCTGCCGGCGCAATACATGACCATCGCGATGGCAATGGACGTGTCGCTGTCGATGCGCGCCACCGACGTGGAACCGAACCGGCTGGCCGCCGCGCAGAACGCCGCCAAGGCCTTCATCGAGGAACTGCCGGCCGACGTGCGCCTGGGCATTGTGACCTTCGCCGGCACGGCGGCCGTGGTGCAGACGCCCACCGACAGCAAGCAGGACATGATCGCGGCCATCGACCGCTTCCAGCTGCAGCGCGCGACCGCCACCGGCAGCGGCCTGATCCTGTCGCTGGGCATGCTGTTCCCGGATGACGGGCTGGACCTTGAATCGGTGGCGCTGCAGATGCGACCGGCCGGCGTGTCGCTGGACAGCGGGCGGCGCGAAAACGGCAACGGCCCGGTCGCGCGCGAGCCGGTGGCGCCCGGCTCCTATACCAACGGCGTCATCATCCTGCTGTCGGACGGCCGCCGCACCACCGGTCCCGATCCCATCCAGATCGCGAAGATGGCTGCCGACCGCGGCGTGCGCGTCTATACGGTGGGCTTCGGAACGCTGCAGGGCACGACCATCGGCTTCGAGGACTATCAGATCTATGTGCGGCTGGACGAGGAAACGCTGAAGGCCATCGCCAAGGTCACCGGCGGCGAGTACTTCCACGCGGGCACGGCCGCCGACCTGCGCACCGTCTACCAGAACCTCAACGCGCGCCTGGCGATGGAACGCCAGCAGACCGAGGTGGGCGCGCTGGCGAGCGGTGTGGCCGCGCTGTTCGCGCTCCTGGCAGCGCTGCTGTCTGTGCTGTGGTTCCATCGGGCCGCGTCCGCGCTGGCACCGCAACACCCTACCTCCCGTCCCTGAAGAGTCCGCACGGCAACCATCCGCGGCCGTGACCGCGTCTGCGCGACGCTGCATTTTGCGCTGCGCTTCGGCACTTCGGATGCGCTCTTTGCCGGCGGTGATCATCACCGCCCACGACGAGCCTGGCGTGCGCGCGGTTAAACGCCGGCCCACTGGCTAGTGACCGCGAAAGCCTGGTGCCCAGCAAACTCCTGCATAACTCGATGGCCGCCGTGTATCTTTCAAATTGAGTCGGGTCGCCTTTCGCACGGCTGGGGCTTCCGCTTCGTCGCCACGTTGCTGTTTCCGCGTTGAGAGAGGACACGATCATGTCGTATCGGGCATTCATGATGGCCACATGTCGAAGCTTCTTCCCGGCCGCCCTGGCACTTGCGCTTTCGCTCTTGGCCACGCCTGCATCGGCTCAAGATCTGACCGCAGGCAACTGGCAGTTCCGGGCGCAGATCTACGGCTGGTTCCCGACGGTGTCGGGCGAGACCACGTTTCCGGCGTCCACCGGCGGAGCAACGGCCACTGTCGATGCAGATGACTACCTCGACAATCTGCGCTTCGCGTTCATGGGATCCTTCGAGGCCCGCAAGGGAAAGCTCGGCGTTCTCACCGACTACATCTACCTCGACTTCGACGCCGAAAAGGGCGGCAGCCGCAACCTGAGGCTCAGCGGTCCGCTCGGGCAGATCAGCATTCCCGCGGGTGCCTCCGCCGACGTCAACCTGCGGCTGCGCGGCTGGGCCTGGTCGCTGGTGGGCACGTACACGGCCATCGAGAAGCCGCAGTACGAAATGCAGCTGGTCGGCGGCGTTCGCTATCTGAAGATCGACACCACCATCGACTGGCAGCTGCGCGGGAACATCGGCGCGTTGCCGCAGTTTGCGGTCAGCGGCGCCTCCACGGTCAAGCCCGACGTCTGGGATGCGGTCATCGGCGCCAGGGGCCGGATGAACCTGGGCGATGGCAACTGGTTTGTCCCCTATTACGTCGACGTCGGCACCGGACAGTCGGACCTGACCTGGCAGGCGATGATCGGCTTCGGTTACGCGTTCGCATGGGGTGAGATCCTGGGCGCCTATCGGCACCTCGACTACGACTTCAGCTCGGGCAACGCGCTCAAGGACCTGACTTTCAGCGGCCCGGCGCTCGCGATCGGCTTTCGCTGGTAGGGACGCGGCGGCAGGGACGTCGTTGTCCCGATAGTGCCGTCGGAGCCATGCGCAACGCAGTAGCTCCGGCGTCAGCTATCGGCGGCGAGAGTCTTACTCTCGCCGTCTTCTTTCTGACTACATTCAGCATTTTGGGGGGACCCATGTTCAGACGTCTGGTGGCCTTGCTGTCGCTGTGCGCTGCGCTGTTCGTTCCGGCGGTCAACGCGCAGACCGATCCGCTGCCGTCCTGGAACGACGGCCCGACCAAGGCGCGCATCGTCGCCTTCGTGCAGGCGGTGACCACGCCGGGCGGCAAGGACTTCGTCGCGCCGGCCGACCGCATCGCCGTGTTCGACAACGACGGCACGCTGTGGTCCGAGCAGCCGATGTACTTCCAGCTCGCGTTCGCTATCGACCGGGCGAAGGCGATGGTCGCGAAGAATCCGGAACTGGCCAAACAGCCCGCGATGCGCGCCGCGGCAGCGGGCGACATGAAGGCGCTACTCGCCACCGGCGAGAAGGGGCTGGCCGAGTTGCTGGCGGTCACGCATACCGGCATCACCACCGACGAGTTCGCGCAGATCGTGCGCGACTGGGTGAAGACCGCGCAGCATCCGACGGCGAAGCGCCCGTATACGCAACTCGCCTTCGTGCCTATGCGCGAGCTGCTCGACTACCTGCGCGCCAACGGCTTCAGCACGTGGATCGTGTCGGGTGGCGGCGTCGAGTTCCTGCGCGTGATGACCGAGGAGTTGTACGGCGTGCCGCCGCAGCAGGTCGTGGGCTCGAGCGCCCAGACGAAGTACGAGGTGCGCAACGGCAAGCCGGTCATCGTGCGTCTGCCGAAGGTGGATTTCGTCAACGACAAGGCCGGCAAGCCCGTCGGCATCAACAAGTTCATCGGCAAAAGGCCTATCGCGGCCTTCGGCAACTCCGACGGCGACTTCGAGATGCTGCAGTGGACGACCTCGGCGCCCGGCGCGCGCCTCGGCGTCATCGTGCATCACGACGACGCGGCGCGCGAGTTCGCGTACGACCGCAAGTCGCACATCGGCCAGCTCGTGCGCGGACTGGACGAAGGGCCGGCGCTGGGCTGGACCATCGTCAGCATGAAGGACGACTGGAAGTCGGTCTGGGCGGCTCCCCGCTGACTACTGCGCGCGCCGGTATGCGGCTGCTCGCAGGACTGGCCGCTGCCGCATTGCAACAGAACCTGCGCTGATGGCGCACCCGTGCAATCGCCGGCGCGGAGCTTTGATGTAACGTTCTGGCCCGATCACAAGGTCGGCGGCACGGCGGTCAGCAACAACAGGAGCAGACGATGACACTGGGTTGGCGAAAACTCGCGATGGTGGTGCTGGCCTTGGCCTTCGCACCGGCGGCCCTGGCACAGGACAAGACCTTCAAGCAGGAACAGCTCGACCAGGTGCTGGCGCCCATCGCGCTGTATCCGGATTCGCTGCTGTCGCAGGTGCTGATGGCCGCGACCTATCCCGTCGACGTGGCCGCCGCGGCCAAGTGGTCGAAGGATCACCTCAAGGACAAGGAAAAGGGCGACGAGCTGGTCAAGAAGGTCGACGGCGAAGACTGGGATCCGTCGGTCAAGTCGCTGGTCGCGTTCCCGTCCGTCCTGGGCATGATGGGCGACAAACCCGACTGGACGGAACAGCTGGGCGACGCCTTCCTCGCCCAGCCCGACGACGTGATGAACACGATCCAGGGCCTGCGCAAGCGCGCGCAGGACACGGGCAACCTCAAGACCAACGAGCAGCAGAAGGTGGTGGTCGAGCAGCAGAAGATCATCATCGAGCCGGCGCAGCCGCAGACGGTGTATGTGCCGGCCTACAACCCGACGGTGGTGTACGGCCCGTGGTGGTACCCGAGCTATCCGCCACCGTTTTACTGGTATCCGACTCCGTACTACGCGCCGTACTACGGGTTTGGCGCCGTGGTGGCGACCGGAGTTGCGTGGGGTGTGGCCATCGGCGTCAGCAATGCGCTGTGGGGCGGAATCGGCTGGAACAACAACGACGTGAACATCAACGTCAACAGGTACAACAACGTCAACGCCAACAACCGGATCAACAACGCCAGTGGCAACACCAAGTGGAACCACAATGCCGAGAACCGCAAGGGCGCGCCGTATCGCGACAACGCCAGCCGGCAGAAGTACGACAACCGTGTCGCCGGTGCCGACGGTCGCCAGGAGTTCCGCGGCAAACACGATGCGCGCGACGCCGATCGGGCGCGCGCCGACCAGGCGATGCGCGACCGCGGCATCGAATCATCCGGTCGCGACCGGCCTGGTAGCGCCGGCGCGGGCACACGCGACACGCGGCCCGCAGGCGGCGATCGGCCGGGTGCCGGTGGTGCAGGCACGCATGACTTCAACCGCGGCAGCGCGGGCGGTGCAGGTACGCATGACTTCAATCGCGGCGGTGCGGCCGGCGGCAATCGCGACAATGCGTTCAGCGGGGCACACAATCCGGGCGGCACGCGCGACGCCGTCAACCGTGGTAACGCCAGTCACGCGTCGATGAACCGCCCGGCCTCACGCCCGACGCCTGCAGCACGTCCGGCCGGCCGCCCGGCGGGTGGCGGCGGCGGACGCGGACGGCGCTGAGGAGCGATGCGATGAGCCATCACCACCTCGCCCCGCCTCTCCGCCACTGCCCCGCCCGTCTTCAAGGAACGCCCATGCGTGTTGCCAACCGACTGATCTTTGCCGCGGGCATCGCCACATGCGCCGTCGCGCTGTTCGCAGCCTCGCCTGCGTGGGCCCAGAAGGCTTTCCCCACTGCGCAGGCCGCGGCCGACGCCTTCGTCGAAGCTTTCGCCACGAACGATGACGCGGCCAAGCGTGAGATGCTGGGTGCGGACTATCGGCGCTTCGTCCCCGCGGACGTAGACGCCGAGGATGTCACCGCGTTCCTGGCGATGTCGGCGAAGCGCCGCGCCATCGTCAACGATACGGCGGACCGCGCGCATCTCGCGGTCGGCGCCGAGGGCTGGACGCTGCCGCTGCCGATCGTCAAGTCGGCCGATGGCTGGCGCTTCGACGTGAAAGCCGGCGCGCAGGAGATGCAGATCCGCCGCATCGGCCGCAACGAGTTGGCGGCGATGCAGGCCCTGCTCGCGTACTTCGATGCGCAGAAGGAGTACGCGAGTGCCGACCGCGACGGTGACGGCATCATCGCCTACGCGCAGCGCTTCGCCAGCACCGCCGGCAAGCACGATGGCCTGATCTGGCCAGACGATCCGATCGCGAGCCCTCTCGGCCCGCTGTACGGCAACGAGACGCGCGACGGCGTCTATCACGGCTACCGCTTCCGCATCCTCAAGGCGCAGGGAGCCGGGGCCCCCGGCGGGGCGCGCGACTACGTGGTCAACGGCCGCATGACGCGCGGCTTCGCCGCGATCGCGTGGCCGGCGAAATACGGCGAGACCGGCGTGATGACCTTCATGGTCAGCCACGACGGCATCGTCTACGAAAAGAACCTGGGCGCCGGTACCGATGCCGCTGCGCGCGCGGTCACGCGTTACAACCCGGATGGCTGGCACGCGGTGCCGGCGACCGCGTTGGCGGTGAAGCGGTAGGTATCCGCTCCGCGCGCGGGGACCGTGTGGAGATGACGTGAAACTGATTCACCGCTCGGCTCCCTTCGTCGCGGCCGCACTTGTCTCGGCCTCGGCGTCTGCGCAGGACGCCGCGGACCTCGCCAAGCAGCTCGCCAATCCGGTGGCGGCGCTGATCAGCGTGCCGTTCCAGCTCAACTACGACCAGGACATCGGCCCGGTGCGCGGCGGCGACCGCTGGCAGCTCAACATCCAGCCCGTCGTGCCCTTCGGCCTGACCGAGAACTGGAACCTCATCTCGCGCACGATCCTGCCGCTGGTGTCGCAGGACGACATCTTCCCGGGCGCCGGCAGCCAGTCCGGCCTCGGCGATACCGTGCAGAGCCTGTTCCTATCGCCGAAGAAACCCGGCGACGCCGGCTGGATCTGGGGCGCCGGTCCGGTGTTTCTGATTCCGACCGGATCCGACGACCTGCTGTCGGCGAAGAAGTGGGGCGCCGGCCCGACCGGTGTGGCGCTCCGGCAGCACGGCCCATGGACGTACGGAATGCTGGCGAACCACATCTGGTCGTTCGCCGGCAGCGGCCGGCAGGACGTCAACTCAACCTTCCTCCAGCCCTTCCTCAGCTACACGACACCGACCGCGTGGTCGTTCACTCTGAACACCGAAAGCACATACGACTGGGAGCACGAGCAGTGGTCGGTGCCGGTCAACGTCGTCGTATCTAAGGTCACGAAGTTCGGCGGCCAGTTGGTGAGTCTCGGCGGCGGCGTGCACTACTGGGCCGACAGTCCGGACAGCGGACCGCACGGCTGGGGCTTCCGCTTCGTCGTCACGCTGCTGTTTCCGCGCTGAACGGGGCCGGCCGCCCCTAGCGGCTCCACAGCGGCTTGGCCAGCCACATCGCCAGCGCCACCACGGCGCACAGGATACCCAGCCCGGCCAGCAGGCCGAAGGCAACTGCGCGCGGCTGCGGTTCGGCGAACAGCCGCGCGAAGGCCGTGCGCTCGTACAGCACGGAGGGATTGGCCACCACTGCAAAGCAGATGAGCGCGAAGGCCAGCTTCAGCGCGATGTTGTAGGGCGGCGCCCAGCCGGTGGCCGCCCATGCGGCAGACAGCCACAGCGCGCCGAAGGCGGCCATCACCGCCGACGCGACGATTTCCTTTGTCTGCCATCCGGCCATGCGCCCAGCCCTCCCTGCCGCGCAACGGATCGGCGCCGACGATACGCGCGCCTTTGCGGACGCGCTGTCATGTTTTTGTCTGATCGGCGAGATCCGGACAAGCAGCGACCTTAAACCCATGGCGGCGCAGGCACAATGGCGCCGCCGCAACTGCCGCCAACCCGATGAACCCGACATTGCGCACCACCGTCCACCTGACCGTGCTCGTCCTGGGCATAGGCTGGCTGCTGCACATCGGCGCCGACATCCTGGTGCCGCTGGTGCTCGCGGTGATGCTGGTCTACGTGATCGATGGCATCGCGCGGCTGCTGGCCAGCGTGCCGGGCATCGGACAGCGCGTGCCGCCGGCGGTGATCCGCGCGTTGTCGATCGCGGTGATCCTCGCGATCGGCGTGTACGCGGCGCGCATGCTGGTCGCGAGCCTGGGCGCCGTGATGGCGCTGGCGCCCAAGTACGAGGCGTCCGCGCTGGCAGCGATCCAGGCCGTGGCCGCATACCTCGGACTGGAGACCGAACCGACGTGGCAGACGCTGCGACGCGACGTGCTGGCGCAGGTGAGCCTGCAGCGGCTGGTGGGCACCACCTTCAACTCGGTGACGGCCGTCGCCGTCAGTTTCATCGTGATCCTGCTGTACGGCGCGTTCCTGCTGCTGGAGCGCCGCGCCTTTGCGCGCAAGCTGGACCGGCTGTCCGACGACGCGCAGCGCATCGCGCGGCTGCGCCGCATCATCGCCGACATCAACGTCAAGGTGGGTTCTTACCTGGCGCTGAAGACGCTGGTCAGCATCGTGCAGGGGCTGGTCGCGTGGGCGGTGCTGGCGTGGTTCGACGTGCAGTTCGCGCCGTTCTGGGCGGTGCTGACCGGGCTGCTGAACTACGTGCCCTACGTCGGCACGATCCTGAGCGTGGTGTTGCCGGTGGCTTTTGCGACCATGCAGTTCGCCGATCTGGGCACGGTGCTGACGCTGGTGATCGCGCTGTCGGCCGCGCAGTTTTTCATCGGCTTCTTCATCGACCCGATGCTGATGGGCAGCTCGCTGAACCTGAGCCCCTTCGTCATCCTGCTGAGCATCGCGGTGTGGGCGGCGCTGTGGGGTATTCCGGGCGCGTTCCTCGCGGTGCCGCTGACCGCGTGCTTCGCGCTGGTGTGCGCGGAGTTTCCGGCAACGCGGCCGATCGCCGTGCTGCTGTCGAGCAACGGCGACGTGCCTGACCTGCCGCCGTAGCCGGTCACCAGCGCAGCACGAGCGGCCCCAGCAACGCACCCAGCGCTGCCGGCACCAGCATGCCCAGCACGTACCACGTCGCCACAAAGGGCGCCGCGAGTTCCGGACAGTGCAGCAGGTAGCCCAACGTCGCCACCGCGCCGGCCAGCAGTCCCGTGGCGGCGCCAGCCACGGCAGGGCGCGTCGGCGCCAGCGTGCGCACCGCGGCGAGCAGCAACACCAGCGCCGGCAGCGACAGCAGCGCGATGCTGACGGGGCAGGTGCGCCAGCTCGAGCCCATCAGCAGGCCGGCGCGCTGCGGCGGCGCAGCGCCGGCCAGTTGCAGCGCAGCCACCGCCCACAGCAGCAGCAGCGCTGCAGCCAGCGCCAGCAGCGCCGGCGCCGTGCGCGCGCCCGGCCGCGCCGACCGCGCGACCAGCCAACTGCTGCCAGCAACGACGGCGCCGACGAAGCCCCACTTCAGCCACGCGGCCGGCAGTTGCAGATCGCCCGACAGGCCGGGATTGACGCCCAGCCGCCACAGCACCAGCGGTATCGCGAGCGCGAGGCCCGCCGCGGCCGCCAGTGCGAGACGGCGCCGCGGCGCGCGCGGATCCACCGGCGCCACCTGCGCGGCCAGCGCGTCGATCCACGCTTCGGTCTTCATCGCGCACCCCGCAGCCGCGCCGCCAGCGCCTTGAGCCCGCGGTGCACGCCCACCTTGACCGCCGATTCCGACAGGCCGGTGCGCTGCGCGGTCTCCGCCACCGACAGGCCCTCGATCTTCATGCACTCGATGGGCAGCCGCTGCTTGTCCGGCAGATCCGCGAGCAGCACCGCCAGGTCACGCCGCGCTTCGTGCGCACCCGCGCCGTCTTCGGCGGCCAGTTCGGCATGCTCGTCGTCCAGCGGCTGGTCGTGCAGACGCGGGCCGCGGGCGCGCAGCAGGTCCACCAGCTTGTAGCGCGCGATCGCGTACATCCAGCCGGTGACCGGCTGCGCGGGATCGTAGGTTTCGCGCTTGTTGTGCACGGCGAGCAGCGTTTCCTGCACCAGGTCCTCGACTTCGTCGCTCCACTGCACGAGGCGGCGACGGAAGAACGGCCGCAGCAGCGCCGCCGTTTCGCGCAGGAATACGGCATAGGCCTGCGCGTCGCCGCGCTGCGCGGCGACCATCAGTGCAGCCAGACGCGCTTCGCGGTCCTCGTTCGCCGGATTCACGGTTTCCCGTTCAGTGTTCGTGGCGGGCTGCGCGATGGTTACAGCGCGACTGCAAAAGTTGTCGGGCGGCCACTGTAACCCGCCGGCCGCGGCCGGCGAATACGCAGGCAGGGCGGCGCTCGCGCGTCCCCAACCACCTACCCCACCGAGGAGATCCGCATGAAACAGACTCTGGCTCTGACTGCCTTCGCGTTCGCCGCCGTCACCGCGGGCGCCGCGCTCGCGCAGGACAAGGGCGCATCGATCAAGGGCGAAAAGGAACGCTGCTACGGCGTGGCCAAGGCCGGGCAGAACGATTGCGCGGCCGGGCCCGGCACGAGTTGTGCCGGTTCGTCGAAGGTGGACTACCAGGGCAACGCGTGGAAGTACGTGCCCAAGGGCACGTGCACAACGATGGCCACGCCGAAGGGCAAGGGCTCACTGCAGCCGGTCAAGAGCTGAGCGCGGGCTGCGGACCTGCCATGCACGCTGCCGCCGGGCTTGGACTGAAGCCGCCGCACTTCGACGCGGCACTGCAGTGCCGCGCCACCGGCCTGTGGTTCGAGGTGCATCCCGAGAACTACATGGTCGCCGGCGGGCCGCGGCTGGCATGGCTGCACGCGATACGCGAGCGGCATCCGCTGTCGCTGCACGGTGTGGCGTTGTCGCTGGCTGCCGGCAGCGCGCCGGACGCCGCGCACCTCGACCGGCTGGCGGCGCTGGTCGAGCGGCTGCAGCCGGCACTGGTTTCCGAACATCTGGCCTGGAGTCAGTGGCAAGGCGTGTATCACCCGGACCTGCTCCCCGTGCCGCGCACGCACGAGGCGCTGCTGCGCGTGGTCGACAACATCGACCGCGTGCAGCAGCGGCTGCGGCGCGCGATCGCGCTGGAGAATCCCGCGCACTACCTGCGCTTCGAGGAGCACGCGTACGGCGAGGCCGAGTTCCTGGTGGAGATCGCACGGCGGTCCGGCTGCGCGCTGCTGCTCGACGTCAACAACGCGTACGTCGGCGCGCACAACCTCGGCACGGATGCCGCCGCGTTCATCGACGCGGTGCCGGCCGACCTGATCGCCGAAGTGCACCTCGCCGGACACCATGCCGATGCGGCCACGGACGGGCTGCTGCTGATCGACAGCCACGATGCGCCGGTATCCGGCGCGGTGTGGGCGCTCTACGAGCGGCTGATCGCGCGCGTGGGACCAAAGCCCACGCTGATCGAGCGCGACGACGCGCTGCCGTCCTTCGAAGAACTGCTGGCCGAGCGCGAACGCGCGCAGCGCGTGCTGCTGCCGGCGCTGGCTGAAGCGGCATGAGCGCGGAGGCCCGTCCATGACCGAGTTGGCCGACTTCCAGGCGGGTTTCGCGCAGGCGCTGCGCGCGCCGGATGCCGCGCTGCCGCCCACGCTCGCGCGCCTGGCCGCGCAGCCCGGCTTCGCTGTCTATCGCAACACCGTGATGAAGGCCTGCATCGACGCGCTGCAGGCCAACTTCCCGGCGGTCGCGCGGCTGGTCGGCGACGAGTGGTTCCGCGCGGCGGCGGCGGTCCACATGCGCAGCGAACTGCCGGCAGAGCCGATGCTCGTGCTGTATGGCGCGGGCTTCGCCGACTTCCTCGCGCGGTTCGAGCCCGCGGCGGAACTGCCGTACCTGCCCGCCGTCGCGCGCGTCGATCGGCTGTGGAGCGAAGCACACGTGGCCGCCGATGCCGCGCCGCTGGGCGCCGACGCGCTGCTGTCGCTGGTGCCGGCCGACCTCGCGCAGCGCACGCTGCAGCCGCATCCGGCAACGCGCTGGGTGTGGTCCGAGGAACATCCGATCCACTCGCTGTGGAGCCGCAACCGCACGGCCGACGATCCGGCCGATGGCGGGCCTTGCTCATGGCAGGCCGAGGGCGTGCTGCTGGCGCGGCCGCACGGCGCGGTGCTCACAGGACCGCTGACGCGCGCGGGCGCCGCACTGCTCGACACCTGCGCGGCTGGTCGCAGCATCGAGGCCGCGGTGGCGGCCGCGCGGGCCGCGGAGCCTGCAGCCGACGTCGCTGCGCTGATCGGACAGTGCATGGCGGCCGGCGCGTTCTGCGACATCGCGCAGCTGTGTGACAACCATCGCGAAGGAAGCTGCCAATGAACACCCTGCCCGCGACGCCGGCCGTCCGCGCCCGCACGTTTCGCGACGGCTACGCGCACTGTGCGGCGCTGCTGACGCGCTGCATCGGCCATGACCTGATCGCGCTGGCCGCGCGATTCGGCATCGCCGGCGTGTTCTGGCTGTCGGGCCGCACCAAGGTCGAAGGCTGGTTCACGGTCAGCGACAATGCGGTCGCGCTGTTCGCCGACGAATACCGGCAGCCGCTGCTGGCGCCTGCGCTGGCCGCACACCTGGCCGCCTATGCCGAGCACCTGTTTCCGGTGCTGCTGGTGCTGGGCCTTGCGACGCGCGTCGCGGCGCTGGCGCTGCTCGCGATGACGGCAGTGATCCAGGTGCTCGTGTATCCGGACGCATGGCCCACGCACCTGGTGTGGGCGACTGCGCTGCTGTATCTGGCGGGCCGCGGTCCAGGCCGGCTGTCGCTGGATCGCGCGCTGCGACTGGACTGACCGCGCGCGTCAGGCCGCCGTGCCGTACAGCGTGACCACGCAGGCGCCGCCCAGCCCCAGGTTGTGCTGCAGCGCGAGCCGCGCGCCTTCGACCTGGCGCGCATCGGCATTGCCGCGCAACTGCTGCGTCAGCTCGTAGCACTGCGCCAGTCCGGTCGCGCCCAGCGGATGACCTTTGGAAAGCAGCCCGCCCGACGGATTGGTGACGACCGCGCCGCCGTAGGTGTTGTCGCGGTCGGCGACGAACTGCGCGGCGCCGCCCGGCGCGCAGAAGCCCAGCGCCTCGTAGCTGATCAGTTCATTCTGCGCGAAGCAGTCATGCAGCTCGCACACGTCGATGTCGGCGGGTGCCACGCCCGACTGCTCGTACACCGCGTGCGCCGCGGCGCGCGTCATGTCGGCGCCCACCAGGCTGATCATCGAACGATCGGCGAAGCTGCCGGGCTCATCGGTAGTCAGCGCCTGCGCCAGGATGCGCACGCGTGCGTCCAGTCCGCGGCGGCGCGCATAGTCCTCGGAAACCAGTAGCGCGGCCGCTGCGCCGCAGGTGGGCGGACAGGCCATCAGCCGCGTCATCACGCCCGGCCAGATCGGCGCGTCGGCCAGCACCTGTTCGGCGGTCACCGGCTTGCGGAACAGTGCCAGCGGATTCTTCTCCGCGTGGCGGCTCGCCTTCGCGCGCACCTCGGCGAAGGTCGAGAGCGGCGTGCCATAGCGCTGCATGTGCTCGCGGCCCGCGCCGCCGAAATAGCGCAGCGCCAGCGGGATCTGCGGTTCGCCCACCAGTTCGTCAGTCACCGCGTCGAAGCGGTCGAAGGGCGTCGGGCGGTCGGTGTACACGGACGCCAGCGCGCCGGGCCGCATCTGTTCGAAGCCCAGTGCCAGCACGCAGTCGGCGCCGGCGAAGATCGCCTGCCGCGCCAGCCACAGCGCGGTCGAGCCCGTCGAGCAGTTGTTGTTGACGTTGACGATGGGGATGCCGGTCAGGCCCAGCTCGTACAGCGCCTTCTGGCCGCAGGTCGAATCGCCGTACACGTAGCCCACGTAGGCCTGCTGCACGTCGCGATAGTCGACGCCGGCGTCGGCCAGCGCCAGCCGCGCGGCTTCCGCGCCCATCGCGTGGTACGGCGGGTGGTCGCCGGGCTTGCGGAACGGGATCATGCCCACGCCGGCTACTACGATGGCGACGTTGCTCTGCGACATCCGTGTCTCCTCCGCGCGCGGCCCGCTACAGCGAGCGCGCGATGATCTCCTTCATGATCTCGTTGGTGCCGCCGTAGATCGGCTGCACACGCGCATCGACGTACATGCGCGCGATCGGATACTCGAGCATGTAGCCGTAGCCGCCGAACAGCTGCACGCACTCGTCCACCACCTTGCACTGCAGGTCGGTCAGATACCACTTGGCCATCGATGCGGTGGCGGTATCCAGCGTGCCGTCCATCACCTGCTGGATGCAGCGGTCGATGAAGGTGCGCGCGACCACGGCCAGCGTCTTGATCTCCGCCAGCTTGAAGCGCGTGTTCTGCATGTCGATGAGCTTCTGGCCGAAGGCGCTGCGCTGCCGCGCATGCTCCACCGTCAGCCGTAGCGCGCGCTCGATGGCCGCCACTGCCCCGATGCCCACCAGCGTGCGCTCGTACGGCAGCTCCGACATCAGCTGCGCAAAGCCCTGGCCCTCGACGCCGCCCAGCAACGCATCGGCCGGCAGCCGCACGTCGTCGAAGAAAAGCTCGCAGGTGTCCTGCCCCTTCTGCCCGACCTTGTCGAGGATGCGGCCGACGCGGAAGCCTTCCACCGCGCGTGTTTCCACCAGCAGCAGCGATAGTCCGCGGCCTCCCGCTGCCTCCGCGGTGCGTGCGACCACGACGATGAGATCTGCCAGCCAGCCGTTGGAGATGAAGATCTTCGAGCCGTTCAGCACCCAGCCATCGCCGTCGCGCTGCGCGCGCGTACGGATACCCTGCAGGTCGGAGCCCGCCGATGGTTCCGACATCGCGATGGCGCCGATCATCGTGCCGTCGGCGAGCCGCGGCAGGTAGCGGCGCTTCTGTTCCTCGGTGCCGTGGTTCAGCAGGTAGTGCGCGACGATTAGGTGCACGTGCACGCCGAACGCGGTGTCGCCCGCCGCGCCCAGCTCCTCGAACAGCGCCGCCATGTGCGCGAAGCTGCCGCCGGCGCCGCCGTACTCCTCGGGAATGTCGGCGCACAGCACGCCCAGCGCGCCGGCCTTGTTCCATAACTCGCGATCGACGTGCTGCTGCTCGGCCCAGCGCTGCTCGTGCGGCACGATCTCGCGCTCGACGAAGCGGCGCAGCATGTCGCGATACGCCGCCAGGTCGGGCGTCATCCAGGGTGAGTCGAACGGCATGGTCTTCCCCGCTGCGTCACACGATGGTCAAGCTAGCATGGCCTCGCCGGTTCATCGCCACGCGGCGCCGTGGCGGGCTGGAGGAATTCCTCGAAGTGCATGGGCACGGCACATGCCGCGCCGCAGCGCTCAGGTGCTGCTTTCGGTCGGCCCGGCCACCGGCGTCAACGATCCTACGCGCACGCCCAGCAGTCGCAGCCGGCGTGTCAGGTCCACACGCTTCAGGCACTCGCCGGCCGTGCGGCGGATGGTGGCCGCGTCGTCCGTGGGCTGCGGCAGCGTGCGGTCGCGCGTGACGGTGCGGAAGTCGTCGAAGCGCAGCTTGATGCCGATAGTGCGGCCCGCGTAGCGCTTGCGCTGCAGGTCGGCGGCCACGCCCGCCGCCAGATCCGTGAAGATGCGTGTGAGCTGCGCGCGATCGCGCACCGCGTGCAGGTCGCGGTCGAAGGTGGTCTCGCGGCTGATCGACTGCGGCTCGCTTTCGGTGACCACCGGCCGCTCGTCGCGGCCGCGCGCCGCATCGGCCAGCCAGCGCGCATGGCCGGCGCCGAAGTGCCGCGCCAGCCATGCGGGTTCCGCCTGCGCCAGTTCGCCGATGGTGGCGATGCCCAGCGCCGCCAGCTTCGCGGCCGACTTCGGGCCCACGCCGTGCAGGCGGCGCACCGCCAGCGGCCACAGCCGCGTTGCGACGTCGGTACCCGTGACCACGGCCAGCCCGTCGGGCTTGTCCAGCTCGGAGGCAATCTTCGCGATCAGCTTGTTCGGTGCCAGGCCCACCGAGCAGGTGAGGCCGGTGGCATCGCGCACCGCCTGCTTCAGCTCCGCGGCGACCTCGCGCGCGCACCACCACACCTCCTGCTGCGCGTCGTCGAGGTCAGCGTCGGCGTCCACCGTCAGCCGGGCCGCGACAACGTCGGTCAGGTCCACGTAAATCTCGTCGATGCCGCGGTCCTCCACCTGCGGCGCGACCGCGCGCACCGCCGCCTTGAACAGCCGCGAGTAGCGGCGGTACTCGTCGAAGTCCACCGGCAGCAGCACCGCGTCGGGCGCCTTCGTGGCGGCCTTCATCATGCCCATCGCCGAGTTAACGCCCAGCGCGCGCGCCTCGTAGGTGGCGGTGGTGGCTACGCCGCGGCCTGCGTAGTGGCGCAGCGTCGTGAAGCGGCGGCGGCGCTCGCCGGTGGCCGCGTCAGTTTCCCACGTCGGCTGCGAATCGCGCCCGCCGCCGATCACCACCGCGCGACCGCGCAGCTCCGGGTAGCGCAGCAGCTCCACGGACGCATAGAACGCGTCCATGTCGAGGTGGGCGATGACGCGGGTCATGGGGGGCGAAGAATCGGATGTGCCTCACGGAAGCGGGAAGCCATTGTGCGGCTTCCATGGGTACTCGGTGAGCTTGCAGGCTTTCTCACTGGAGCTGGCACTGTTCGGCCAGTTGCCGTCATTCCGTCGGCCAGCCAGAATTGTCCAGAGCCGACGGACATGACGGAGGCGTGCAATGTCATCGCGCTTGCGCCCGTCCCGCAATCAGGCTTCCGGAGGACCGTGCGATGAAGCCCATCATGAACCTGGACGAGGTCGAGTTCGACGATGTGGAGGAGAACGGCCTCTATACCTCCAGCCGGGGGCAGATCAGCGACCACATCGGAGCCAGGAAGCTCGGCTACAACCTGACGGTTCTGCCGCCCGGCAAGATCCAGTGTCCGTTCCACTGCCATCATGGCGAAGAGGAGATGTTCCTGATCCTGGAAGGCGAAGGCGAGCTGCGCTTCGGGGACAAGCGGTACCCGATACGCAAGCACGACGTGATTGCATGTCCGCCCGGGGGCCCTGACGTCGCGCACCAGATCATCAATACGGGAACTGCGACGATGCGCTACCTGGCGCTGTCGACGCTTGTCGACGTCGAAGCGTGCGAATACCCGGACTCGCAGAAAGTCCTCATCGTGACCGGAAACCAGGGAGAGAGAGGCCTGCGAAAGATGTTCCGCGCCGAGAATACGGTCGACTACTACGACCGTGAGAAGAATGGAGAGACTCGCTAGAACGCTCGTGCCGGCTGTCATCTGCGCCGGCCTCGTTGCCGGAGTTTCGGACTCCTATGCGCAAGGAATCGCAAGCATGAACTACATGGCCAAAGGCTCGTTCACCGTCGAGGTGAAGCCGCTGGCGGAGCAGCATGCCGTCGAAGGAGTCAATCTCGGTCGGATGTCTCGCAGGGCTACAGCATCATCCCGCCCGAAACTTCGACCCGCTGCCCGTTGATCCAACCGGTCGCATCCGACAGCAATGCCGCAATCGCCTGGCCGATGTCGTCGGGCTGGCCCACTCTGCCGAGGGCGGTCTGGGAGGCGATCATGGCATTGAGCTGCGCGTTGTCGCGCACGGCGCCGCCCCCGAAGTCCGTGGCGATGGCGCCCGGTGCGATCGTGTTGACGCGGATGCCGCGGACGCCGAGTTCCTTGGCCAGGTAGCGCGTGAGCACCTCGACACCGCCCTTCATCGCTGCATAAGCGGCGTAGCCGGGGAACGTGAAGCGCGCCAGGCCCGAAGACACGTTGAGGATCCGTCCGCCGTCGGCGACCAGCGGCAACAGCTTCTGCGTGAGGAAGAACGGCGCTTTCAGGTGAATGGCCATCATCTCGTCGAACTGCGCCTCGCTGGTCTCGGCGAAGGATGCGTGCATACCAATGCCGGCGTTGTTCACCAACGCGTGAATGTGCGTGCGGCCCCAGGCGGCGAGTTGCTCGCGCACCGCCTGCACAAAGCGTTCGAACCGGGCGCCTTGCGACACATCCAGCGGCAACGCCGCGGCGCGGACGCCCCGTTGCTGCGCCTCGCGCACCACGACCTCAGCCTCGGCAGCGCCGCTGCGATAGGTGAGGATCAGGTCGACACCCTGCGCGGCCAGCGCCAAGGCGGCATGGCGGCCCAGGCCTCGGCTGCCGCCGGTGATCAGCGCAATCCTGCTCGTCATCTCGTACTCCTTTTCAGATTCGCACCTTTGCGGTTGCGGTGCCCGATGGAGAGCACTGTATTGATCTGCGATTGGCGTATAAATCAGTCGATTCCGATATCAGCATTCAAGAATCCAAAACAATCCAATGGATCGGACCGACGCAATGCGCATCTTCGTCCGCGTCGCGGAGCTGGCGAGCTTCACGGCCGCGGCAGATCAACTCGGCCTGCCCAGAGCCAGCGTGTCGGGCGCCGTGCAGCAGCTGGAGCGGCAGCTCGACGTGCGGCTGCTGAACCGGACCACGCGCCGTGTGCAGGTGACGCCGGACGGGCAGGCCGTGCTGGAGCGCTGCCTCGACCTGCTATCCGATCTGGACGAGTTGCAGACCATGTTCCAGCGCACGCCCGCCGCACTCACCGGTCGGCTGCGCGTCGACATGCCCACCGGACTCGCGAAGAACCTGATGCCCAGGATTCCCGAATTCCTGGAGCGGCATCCCGGCATCACGCTGGAGTTGAACACCACCGACCGTCGCGTGGATCTGATTCGCGACGGATTCGACTGTGTGGTGCGAGTGGGAAAGCTGCAGGATTCGACCCTCGTCGCCCGGCCTCTCGGTCACCTGTGGATGGTCAACTGCGTCAGCCCCGCTTACACGGCGCGCTTCGGCGTGCCGGGCAGCATTGCCAGCCTGGCCGGGCACCGGCTCGTTCACTACGGCAATACGCCGTCGACCTTCGAGTATCTGGACACCGCCGGCGTCGTGCAGGAGGTGCCGATGAAAAGCGTGCTGACGGTCAACGAGAGTGAGGCGTATCGCGCGGCGTGTCGCGCCGGACTCGGCATCATTCAAGTGCCGGAACACGGCGTGCGTGAGGAACTGCACAACGGTGCGCTCATCGAGGTTCTGCCCCGGCATCGCGCGGCGCCGATGCCCGTGAACCTGCTGTACGCCAGTCGCCGCCACATGTCGCGCCGCCTGCGTGCGTTCATCGACTGGTTGGGCGACGCCGCAGGTCCGCTGGTCTCGAATCCCTACAAAGGGTCTGCCTAAGCAGCCAGCACTCGCCGTCAATGAACGGCGATGCGGTCGACTTCGCCGTCGAGCCGGAACGGCCGCCAGGCGCCGTCGGCCAGCCGGCACATGCCATAGCGGAACGGAATCTCGGCGCGGCCAGGCGTCAGGAAGCGCAGGTCCTTGAACCATACGCAGTCGCCGTCGGCGCCGCGGTCGATCCGCTCGAACGCCGGAAACTGCGCAAACCAGCGAAAGAAGGCGAACTCCGGGCGTAGCCACGCGGTACGCGCCAGCGCCTCGTCGGGGCCTGCGGGAACCTTCATTGCCGTCTGCCACTGCGCGCGGTCGAGCGGCTGGTACGGTGCCGAGAAGCGGCGAATGAAGTTGTCATCCGGACCTGCTACGAGCGGCACAGCCCGTCGAGTATTGATGTGCGCGTAGCGGTACTGTTGGCCGTCGAAGATCACCGCCGTCCAGTTGAAAGGCGAAGCCGGCCGCGGCGCGGCATCGATCGTCAGGGCGGCGACGCCCTCGCGTTGCGCATATTCGCGCGCGAACCGCAACGCCTCCTCGCGTCCGACAAGGCTCACGCCGACCCATACCGGCAGCAACGCCAGCGCGACGACGGCGGGCACGCGCGAGGACGGCCTGAGCAACGATCCGAGAAGGCCGGCAACGATGATGCCGCTCAGTACCAGGTCGATGATGAAAATCGAACCGAGACCGAAGCGCGCGTCCGAGAACGGTGCCAGCAGCATCGTGCCGAACTGGGTGATCCAGTCGCCGGCGATATGGCTGCCGATGCCCGCAGCGGCGATCCAGCTGGCGCGCTTCCACAACGCGGTGCGCCGGAACAGCCGAGCGAAAACCGCGCCCAGCAGGACTGACCACAGCGGCAACAACAGCAGCGAGTGGGTCACGCCGCGGTGACCTCGCAAGTACGCGAGTTCGGACACCCACGTGAGCACGAAGTCGATGTCGGGAAAAATCGCCGCCGTGGCGCCGACGATCACGGCCTGTGCTGCGCTCAGCGGCAGGCCGAACCAGCGCTGCGGCAGCGCGATGCGCGCGTGCGCCGGTGCGACGCAGGCGCGCGCGATCAGGGCGCCGGAAAGGGCATGAGTGAGGGTGTCCATGCGGGTCGTCGATGATACGGAACCGCTGCGGGCACTCCTTGCCGCGGCGCTCGCAGCAGCCGTCTGCGCTGACGTCGATCGGCAGGCGTGCTGAAACCCTGCAGCTTTCAGAACGCGTACGTCGCGCTGACCCCTGCCAGGAAGTTGCGCGTCGGCGCCGGCGCGTAGTAGCGGCCGTTGGCGTCGCCGACGATGACCGCACCGATGTACTCGCGGCCGAACAGGTTGTTGACACGCGCGAACTGCCGCAGCGTCCAGCGGTCGACCTGCTGCTCCAGACCCATCCAGACATTGGCGATCGCGTAGCCGGCCGCGGCTGCGGAGTTGTAGTCGTCGACCTCGATGCGGCCGTTCGCGATCAGTTCCAGCGCGCCCGCGACGCCGGTCCATGACATCGCGCGCGCGTTGCGATAGCCGAGCTCCGCATACAGCGACGCATTGGGCACGCCCGGCACGCGGTTGCCTTCCGGCACGACGGCCGTGTTGACGCCGGTGTCGGGGTTGCAGAACGCGGCCTGCGGCGCGCAGCTGGTGAACGCCGAATCGAAGCGCGCGTTCAGCAGCGTCAGCGCGACGCGCGTGCTGAAGCCCGCGCCCAGTTCGCTGTCGAGCAGCAGTTCGGCGCCCAGCCGCGACGTGTCGCCGGCGTTGGTGAAGGCCGAACGGCCGCCGAGGTTGCGCGCGATGACGATCTCGCCTTCGGTGCGGATGTCGAACACCGCAAGGTTGAGGCGCGTGGCGCCGCCCGCCAGCCACTTCGCGCCCAGCTCGAACTGGTGGCTGATCGCCGGCTGCAGCGCGAAGTTCAGGCCGCTGCCGCCGTCGGGCCGGTACGCCAGTTCGATGCCGGTGGGCGTCTCGAACGCGCGGCCGTAGCTCGCGTACAGGTTCAGCGTCGGCGTCACGCTGAACACGACGCCCGCGGTCGGTGTCCACTCCGCGTAGCGCACCGCGCCGCTGTCGTTCGGATTGCCGGCCGTCACGTAGCGGTCGGCGGACTCGAACTCGACACGCGTGTAGCGCAGGCCGGCGCTCAGCGACCAGCGCGAGGCGAAGCGCCACTCGGCCTGCGCATAGGCGCCGCTGCTGGTGACGTCGTTGTCCTCGTCGCGCTTCAGCTCGCCGCGCTGGCCGAAGTCGTTGATGTAGCCGCGCCGCGCCTCGCTGGCGCTGTCGTACTCCGCGCCGGCGGTCAGCGTCAGCGCGCGACCCGCCAGCTCGCCGCGATGCGTCCAGCGCAGCCCCGCGCCGGCGAAGTCGCGGTCCAGCTCCGACAGGCCGCCCGAACTGGTAGGCGCGAGCTGGTTGGCAAGCGGCACCGCCAGATACTGCGAGTTGTCGCGATTGCCGGCGTAGGCGGTGAACTGCAGCGCATCGCGCTCGGTGAGCGCGCTGTCGACAATGACGCCGCCCTGCAGGTGCCTGAGCGACCGCCGCGTGTCGAACTGCAGCGCCACCGGCTGCGCCTGGCGCGGGTTCTCCTGCACCTGCGCGGCGGTCAGTCCCAGCGGGTCCTGCGCATCGGGCTGGTCGAAGCCGGTGGCAACCAGCGTGACGCGGTGCGCGCCGCCCAGGCCCAGACCGAATCCCAGCTTCGCGGTGGCCTGCGTCTTGCGCGCGGCGCTGTGGTCGCGGTAGCCGTCGATGCTGAAGTAGGAGGCGCTGGCGAAGCCGTTGAACGCGTCCAGCGCCGCGCCGCCCTTCAGCGCGTAGCGCTGCATGCCGTAGCTGCCCGCGCTGGCGTCCAGCGTGACGGACGGCGGATCGCTGCCGCGCTCGCTGAACACCTGCACGACGCCGCCGGAGTGGTTGCCGTACAGCGCCGAGAACGGGCCGCGCAGCACTTCGATGCGCTCGGTCGCTCCCAGGTCGAAGACACCGGGGCTGCCCTGACCGTCCGGCGCGCTGGCCGGCAGGCCGTCGGACAGCAGCTTCACGCCGCGTGTGCCGAACTGCGAGCGCGCGCCGAAGCCGCGGATGCTGATCTGCAGCTCCTGCGCGAAGTTCTCGCGATTCGCGACGAAGTTGCCGGGTACGCGGTTCAGGACCTCCGACACGTTGACGCGCGCGCGGCCTTCCTGCACCTCGTCGCGCGACAGCGCGTCCACCGACATCGGCAGATCGAAGCTGGGCCGCTCACTGCGCGTGCCGGTGACGATCACCGGCGACAGCGTCTGCGCGCCGGCGGCGGCGCCGTCCTGCGCGAAGGCGGGTTGCACAAACAGGGCCGCCGTCGCAACGGCACAGCTCCGGCGGCGCAGGGCGGATTTCAAGGAGGCGTCCGGAAGGATCAGCCGAGGGTCATGAGGCTGGCGTTGCCGCCGGCCGCTGCGGTGTTGATGCTCAGCGTGCGTTCGATCATCAGTCGTTCCAGCGACAGCGCGCCGGCGCGGCGCTCACCGGTCGCGACCGCGTGCAGGCAAACGATAGGCCCGTCGCGCCGGGCCAGCCGCTGCGTCCAGTCGCGCACCGCCGCGGCAGGCGCCTGGATGACGGCAGCGCTGTATGAAGTTGCCTGTGCAGCGGCCGCCAGCACGATGCGCTCGCGCAGCATCGGCGCGGCGGCAGCAAGCTGCGCGAGCAGCGGCCGCGTGACCGGGCCGTCCGGCCACACGGCCTTCGCACCGGCAGCCAGCACGTGTGCCAGCAGGAACAGCAGGTCCTCGGGCTGGTCGGCCACCGCGAGGATCGCATCGCGCGGCACCAGTGCCCAGGTGTTGCGCTCACCGGTAGGTCCCGGCAGCAGCACGACCGTGCCCACCGGCGAGGCGGTCAGCAGCGCGTCGCAGATCTCGGCCAGTCCGGCCTGCCGCGATGCCAGCGGCGCCGCGGAAGCCTCCTTGGACGACGCCCAGGCGCCCAGCGCGCCGCGCAGCGCGCGCAACGGCGCCAGCGCCTCGGCGTGCGTGTGCTGCGCGGCGGCCTCGTCCAGGCCTGGCCCCGGCTCGAAAGGCGGTGGCTCGCGCAGCAGCCGGTGCAGGTACAGCGGTCCGCCGGCCTTGGGTCCGGTGCCCGACAGCCCTTCACCGCCGAAGGGCTGCACGCCCACCACGGCGCCGATCATGTTGCGGTTCACGTAGACGTTGCCGGCGTGCGCGCGCGCGACGATCGCGTCGATGGTCTCGTCGATGCGCGAGTGGATGCCCAGCGTCAGCCCGTACCCGGTCGCGTTGATCGCATCCACCAGCGCCGGCAGGTCGTCGCGCGCGTAGCGCAGCACGTGCAGCACCGGGCCGAAGACCTCACGCTCCAGCTCGCTGATGCGCTCGATCTCGATCAGCGTGGGCGATACGAAACAGCCGTGCGCAGTATTTGCGTCATCTGCATCGTCCGCCGCGGCCGGCTGCAGCACACGGCGGCCCCGCGCGCGCAGCGCGGCGACGTGCTGCTCGATGCCGCGGCGCGCCTCATCGTCGATGACCGGGCCCACATCCACGGCCAGCCGATCGGGGCAGCCCACGCGCAGCTCGCGCAGCGCGCCTTCCAGCATCGGCAGCACGCGGCCGGCCACGTCGGCCTGCAGGCACAGCACGCGCAGCGCCGAGCAACGCTGGCCCGCGCTGTCGAAGGCCGACGCCAACACATCGGCGACCACCTGCTCGGGCAGCGCCGAGGAATCCACGATCATCGCGTTCTGCCCGCCGGTCTCGGCGATCAGCGTCAGCGGCCGGCCCTGCTCGTCGAGCCGGCCGGCGAGGCTCGCCTGCAGCAGCCGCGCCACCGCGGTGGAGCCCGTGAACATCACGCCGCGGATGCGCGCGTCGCCCACCAGCGCGGCGCCGACGGTTTCACCGGCACCGGGCACGAGCTGCAGCACGTTGCGCGGCACGCCGACCTCGTGCAGCAGCGCCACCGCCTGTGCGGCGATGAGCGGCGTCTGCTCGGCGGGCTTGGCCAGCACGGTGTTGCCGGCCGCCAGCGCCGCAGCCACCTGGCCGGTGAAGATCGCCAGCGGGAAGTTCCACGGACTGATGCAAACCACCGGTCCCAGCGCGGCCGCGCCGTCGCGTATGTGCGCCCGCGCCTGTGCCGCGTAGTAGCGCAGGAAGTCCACCGCCTCGCGCACCTCGCCAACCGCGTTGGCGGCGGTCTTGCCGGCCTCGCGCATGATCAGGCCCATCAGCCGCGGCATCTGCTCTTCCATGCGGTCGGCGGCGGCCTCCAGCAGCGCGGCGCGCTCAGCGACCGGGTGCGACCGCCAGCCGGCGTACGCCGCTTCGGCCACCGCCGCCGCGGCGGCGGCCTCATCAGCGGTCGCCTCGACGACGTAACCCACCACGTCGCGGACGTCGGCCGGGTTGTCCACCGGCTGCGCGGCGGCCGCTTCGACATGCAGCGCCGGCGCTGCCTGCCAGCGGTCGCGTACGGTCGCGGCCAGCGTGGCCTGCAGCGCCGCGAGCTCGCGCTCGTCGGCCAGGTCCAGACCGGCCGAGTTGGTGCGAGCCGGTTCATCCCGTGCGAAGAGCGCGCGGGGAATAGCGATCGCCGGATGCGGCAGGCCGAGTTTGCCCTCGGCGCCCTCCTCGCGCGCCGCGCGCTCGACCTGCACGACCGGATCAGCCACCAGTTCCTCGATGGGGATCGCGTCGTTGGCGATGCGGTTGACGAAGGAGCTGTTCGCGCCGTTTTCCAGCAGACGGCGCACCAGATACGCGAGCAGCGTCTCGTGCGTGCCCACCGGCGCGTAGATGCGGCATGGTCGCGCCAGTCCGTCGGGCGCCACCACCTGTTCGTACAGCGGCTCGCCCATGCCGTGCAGGCACTGGAACTCGTACTGCTGCGGGTGTTGCTGCGAACCGGCCATGCGGTAGATGGCGGCGACGGTGTGCGCGTTGTGCGTGGCGAACTGCGGATACACGGCATCGGTCGCAGCCAGCAACTGGCGCGCGCAGGCTAGGTAGGCGACGTCGGTGTGCGCCTTGCGCGTGTAGACGGGAAAATCCGCGAGCCCGTCGACCTGCGCGCGCTTGATCTCCGCGTCCCAGTACGCGCCCTTGACCAGCCGCACCATCAGCCGGCGGCCGGTGCGGTGCGCGAGGTCGACGATCCAGTCCAGCACGAAGGGCGCGCGCTTCTGGTACGCCTGCACGACGAAACCCACGCCGTTCCAGCCGGCGAGTCCCGGCTCCGCGCACAGCCGTTCCAGCAGGTCGAGCGAGATCTCCAGCCGGTCCGCCTCCTCGGCGTCGATGTTCAGGCCGATGTCGTGGCGACGCGCCAGCAGCGCCAGTTCGCGCAGCCGCGGATAGAGCTCGCTCAGCGTGCGTTCGCGCTGCGCACGGCTGTAGCGCGGGTGCAGCGCGGACAGCTTGATCGAGATGCCGGGTCCCGCGTAGATACCGCGGCCGGCGGACGCGGTGCCTATCGCCTGTATCGCCTCATCGTAGGCCGCGTAGTAGCGCAGCGCGTCGGCGTCCGTCATCGCCGCTTCGCCCAGCATGTCGTATGAGTAGCGGAAGCCCTGCGCCTCGCGCGCGCGCGAGTTGGCCAGCGCCTCGGCGATGGTCTCGCCGGTGACAAACTGCTCGCCCATCAGCCGCATCGCCATGTCCACGCCGCGGCGGATCAGCGGCTCGCCGCTCTTCGCCACGATGCGGCCCAGCGCGCTGGCGAGCCCGTGCTCGGTGTGCGTGGCCACCAGCCGGCCGGTCAGCAGCAGCCCCCACGTCGCCGCGTTGACGAACAGCGATCGGCTGCGTCCCAGATGCGCCTCCCAGTCCGCCGTGCCGATCTTGTCGCGGATCAGCGCATCGCGCGTCGCCACGTCCGGGATGCGCAGCAGCGCCTCGGCCAGGCACATCAGCGCCACGCCCTCCTGCGACGACAGCGAGAACTCCTGCACCAGCCCCTGCACCAGGCCCTGCTTGAGCCCGACCTGGCTGCCACCGCCGCGCTCGCGCAGCGTGCGCGCGAGGCGCACGGCCAGCGCCTGCACGGCCGCGGCTTCGCCGGTCGGCAGGCGCGCCGCGCTGATCAGCGCCGCCATGCACTCGGGCTCGGCGCGCCGCGTGGCCGCGGTGACGGCGGCGCGCAGCGGCGGCTGTACGGCCGCGGCGACGAAGTGTTCGAAGGGCGCGGGGTGTTCAGCTGCGGCAGGCGGCACAACGATGGATGCGGCGGACGACATGCGGTCGATGGCTCAGGGAACGGGCAGCCATTCTGATCGCGTTGCGGCGCGCCGTGCAATGTGCGCCGCCGCCGCAGCACCGCCGCGACGCGGCCCGCGGGCGAAAAGCGTCGTCTCTACTCGGCCACCACGGCAAAGCGCACGACGCCCTCGTACTTGTCGTCCCACTCGTTCGACCAGTCGCGCAGTCCGAAGGTCGCACGTACCTCGACTGCCGTCGATGGCACCGCGGTGACGAAGCGTGCGCTCAGTCGCACGTCGAGGTTGCCCAGGTGGTGGTCGCCGTCGCTGGGCGAGAACGCCGCATTGAAGCCGGTCAGTAGCGCCGTCACCTGTGACGCGGCCGCCGGCAGCGTGATGATCTTCGTATCGCTGCGCGGGCCCGAGCCCTCGAAGCTGTTGAAGGAGATGCTGTCGTTAACGATCTGCATGGAGGTCTCCGTCTGATGCGCGCAGCGGGCTAGTTCGGCCCGCGCGGGTCGTCCTTCTTCGGTCCCGAGCCGACGGTGCCGGGCTGGCACTCTTCCGGATAGGACACGGTGCCGCGGTGCCAGAAGTAGCGATCGTCGCGCGTGCGCTCGACGAGCCAGTTCGCCTCGCCGTCGCCATCGCCGGCGTTGGCCACCGCGGCGCGCAACACGTGCACGCCGTAAGGCAGCGCGCTCAGCTGCAGCGTGCGCCCCCGTCCCAGCAGACCGCCCTGCGCGCCGAACCACGCGATGTCGCCGCGCGCGCCGGTCGCGCCGTCGTCCGAGGTCAGCACCGCCCTCAGCGTGGTCGGCAGTCCGACCGGACCCTCCGCTGCGGTCACGTCGGCCAGCACAATGCCGACCCGGCGCGGGCCCTTGCCGCGATCCGGGTCGCGCGGGACGGCGAGCTTGCCTTCCCAGCCAGCCATGCCGGTGGCGATGCCGCTGGAGGCCAGCACGCGCAGCGCAGCCACCGGGCTGCGTCCCCACAGCGCCTTCGGGACCTCCCACTCGGTCTTTTGCGTGCGCTGCGCGACGCCACGCCACGCACCCTGCGCGTCGCGCCACTGCAGCAGGTACCACAGCCCGGCCCGCGCCTCCGTGCCAGCCGTGCCCGGACTTGCCTGCCAGCGACAATGGACGACCTTCGAGGCCGGGTCTTCCGCGCCGTCGCAGGTCAGTTCGACCTTGGGCGGATCGGGGATGGTCTCGTCCAGCAGTTCCTTGTCGCACTCCAGCAGCACCAGCCGCCGCGCGGCGGGATCGAAGGGCAGGCCGGCCTTGAAGCGCTTCGGCCACGTGCAGTCCTCTCCGGCGCAGCCGCAGGCGTCGTCGTCCTGGTACAGGCAATGCGACAGCAGCACGTTGCCTTTGCTGTCGCGCAGCTCCAGCACGAAGCGCGACGGCTTGCCGTGCACGGCCTGCGGCCCGGTGGGAAAGTGGAAGGCCGTGCGCCAGCGCACCGAACGGTCGCGGGCGATCACCACGTTGAGGAACAGGTGCTGCGCGGGCATCGGTATGCGCTCCCTGATCTCGATGCCGCGCGGGCGCGTCGCGTGCACCATGCTGCCGAACGCCGCGCTGAACGAGGCCGCGGGCGCCGCGCCGCCGCCGGACGCCGGGATGCGCGTCATCAGCGCCTTGTAGGTGTACGGGCTGATCCACGCATTGCCCGAGTAGCCCATGATGTCGTGCGCGCTGCCCGGCGTCAGCACCGCGCCCGTTGCCGTATTGAAGCCGAACTCACCGATGCTGTCGGAATCGAAGCCCGCATAGTCGGGATAGCTGTCGTCGGTGTTCAGCGGCCGCGCGCAGCGCGTGACGTTGTCGCAGGGCGCGTGCCGGCGGCCGAGGATGTGGCCCAGCTCGTGCGCGACCGTGCCCTGGCTGCCGATGATGCCCACGCCCGCGCCGCCCGAGCCGCCGCAGCCGCCCACCGAGCCGGTGTCCACACCGCTGTTCAGCAGCGCGTAGAAGATGTCGGTGGAGTCGCCGCGCAGGTCCGCCACGTCGTCGCGGAAGTCGCCCATCTTGTCGCAGCCCTTGCTGATGTCGGACTTCATCTCGCCGTCGTAGTCCATCGTCATGTAGCCGGTCTGCGTCACCTGCGGGATCGGGTACAGCAGTTCGGTGACGCCGAACAGCGAGACGAAGTCGGCGGAGGTGGGCGCCGTGGTCGGTTGGCCCATCACCGTGTCCGGCCCCGTGTAGTTGACGCCGACCGCGAACACGCGCACCGGCACCATCGTCTCGAAGGACAGCGTGCGCTGGTACACGTCGGAGAAGTCGTCGCGGTCGGCGCGGTTCCACACGCGCGCGGTGATCGCCACGTTGCCGCTGCACAGCGCCTCGGGAATCACGAAGTTCAGCGTGTCGTTCGCCATGCCGCGCCCGATCTGGTTCTCCCGCTTGGGCGTGACGACGTTCAGCGGCGCGAGTGTGGTGTCGACGCCGGACGCATCGCGCACCACGAGCTCGCCCGTCAGCGCGCCGATGGCCGGCAGGCCGGAGCTGGCGTCGTAGTCGATCCACAGCCGCACGGCGGCAGGCTTGGCTTCGACCAGGCGTATCGAGTTGTCGGGAAACACGTTGGCGCTGTCCAGGTGCAGCGCGCTACGGAAGTGCTGGATGCCCTGCGTGATCTCGGCATCGGTGATGACCAGGTCACCGCGCGCCTCGCCGGGCGCGGGCGGCGCGACCGGCACCAGGTCCGCCAGCACGGTCAGCGCCACCGTGCCCGAGTAGGCGTCGTCCCACGTGCCCGACCAGTCGCGCAGCCCGAAGCTGCCTTCGACGATGACGTTGCGCGGATCCGCCGCGTCGACGGTCGTCGTGAGCGCGATGTCCAGCTTGCCCAGGTGGTGGTCATCGCGGTTCTCGAAGGTGGCCGAATAGCCGGAGATCGCGGCTACCGCGCGCTCCACCGCGCGCGCGAAACGCAGTTGCGTGCTGGCGGCGATCGGCCCCGAGTTGCGCGTCTTCGGAAACAGCAGCGCATTGGTGCGCATTTCCATCGTGTCGTCTCCTTCCTGCTAGATCAGGTCGACCGCGTCCAGACCAACGGCAAACGCGTTGCCCTCGTGCGCGAGCACGGCCGAGATCTCGGCGCCGCTGCCGGTGGGCTGCACCTGCACGACGCCGAAGTTGAACTGGTTGACCACCTCGCGCAGCGCGGAGCGGATGCCCGGCGCCAGCGCGAAGGCCTCGTCGATGAAGGTGCCGACCAGCGGCTGCGTGTCGTCGGTCTGGCTGATGCCCGACGAGGTCAGCGATACCGCGCTGCCGCGTGGCCGTGCGGCCGTCACGTCGTAGATGCAGCCGATATGGATGTCGCCCGACAGGAAGGTCAGTGCGCGGCCCGCCGCGGAACTGCGGCCGGTGTAGCGGGCCTTGAAGGCCTTCTGCAGCAGCTCCTTCTGCTCGCCGCGCGATGCGCGGTGCGACCACTGGTCGCGCGCCTCGTCGATGTTCGAGATCTGGAAGTCGCCCAGGTTGGGCTGCGCACCGGTGAAGCGCGCGATCTTGGTGCTGACGATGGCCTTCGCCAGTTCGCCCGGCTCCCGGTTCGAGCGCGGGCGGAACAGCTCCTGTTCGTCGCCGCGCCGGAAGGCTTCGATGTCGTCGGTACGCTCGCCCATCAGCCGCTGTGTCTGACCGTCGGGATCCTGCGACGCCAGCGGTGTCGCGGTGACCACCACCAGCGCATCGGCGTCCGTCGGCAACCGCGCGAATACCTCGTCGATGAAGGCCCATTGACGCGTGCCGAGAATCGGCCGCTCGGCGCGGAACAGGTCGCGCTCGCCACGGCTGTCCAGCACCATCACCATCAGCCGGCCGACGCGGAACACGTACGGCATCCCCAGCCGCTGCCCGCGCGGCAAAGGCGCGGCGATGTAGTTGGGGAACGACCGATCGAGCTGCGTGGGCACCAGCGGATCGCGATGGTCGCCGGGGCGTGGATTGCGACAGGCCTGGAAATGCCAGTAAACGTCGCGCGCGTCCTCGAAGTACGCCGTGCACTTGCGGAAGATCTCCGCGCCGCGGTGATGCTTGCGCGCCAGCGTCGGGCTGTCGCCGGCCATCGAACCCCACCCGTCGCGGATGTCGTGATCGTCCCAGAGCATGTAGGTCGGCACATGCGCAAACACGCGGCGCAGCGCATCGCGCGACCAGTTGAAGCGGTACATGTCGGCCATCGCGCGGCGGCGCGTGTCCGGGTCGGCATCGAAGTGGCTCCTGAAGACGTTGGGCTGATCCTCGTCCAGGTAGACCTGGTCGCCCATCATCAGCACGAAGGACGGCTGCGCGTCCTCGACGAAGGTGGCGAAGCGCTCCCACGCGCCGATCCGCGCCGCGCCGTTGCACGAGATCGCGCAGAACAGCAGATTGGTCATCGATGCCGGCGGCGGCATCGTGCGCACCGAGCCCGAGGCGCCCAGCACGAAGCGGCCGGCACGTACGACGCGGTAGCGATAGCGCCGGTCGGACTGCAGACCGCCGACGCGTGCGATCGCGGTGCCGAACTCCACCGCACCGCCTTCCGTGCTTTCGAACGGGAACAGGCCTGCGCCTTCGACACGCAGCGCGTAACGCGACGGGTCGTCCGCAACCTGTATCCAGATACGCGTGGACGACTCGTCGGTGTGGCCGACGATGGGCCCGAGCTGCAGCCGGCGCACGCTGCGGCGCGTGGCCATGTCAGTGCCGCCCGGTCCGCGGATCCATGGTCAGGCGCGCGTACCCTGCTTGCGGCCGCCTGCCAGTCCTGTCGCTATCGCGGTGCGCATTGCCTCGCTGTCCTTCGAGCCTATCGCCGTCTTCAGCGGATCCGGCAGCGCGCCCTTGGTCCGCTCCTTCTGCAGCAGCGCCCGCACGCGCTGCACGTCGGCGTTCTGCTGCTCCAGCTCGGGCGCGGCGCTGATCAGCGCCGCGATGTCGGACAGGCGCGTGGCGCCGGAGGACTTCAGCAGCTTGCCCTGCGCGTCGCTGAGCTTCAGCAGCTTGATGGCCGCGTCGGCATCGACGTTCTGCGCATCGTCCGCCGGCATCCTGCGCCAGGTGTCGAGCAGGACGGACACCAGCCGCGGGTCGCCGGCAGTCAGCGGTGCTTCGGCTGCCGAAGAACCGCTGGCCAGCAGCGTCGTCAGCTGCCGTTCGATCGCATTCCAGCGCGTGATGGTCTCCAGCGCCCGCGCCCGCGCCGATCCGTTGGCCGCGGCGGTTGCCGTCTTGATGCCGCCGATGTCGAACAATCCCGCCCGCAGGTCCACACGGAACAGTGGACTGACCGTCGCATTGCTGCCGCTGACCACCAGTCCGCCGCCTTCGGCCTGCGCACCGAAGCACACATCGAGGAAGCGGTTCTCGCCGAACAGCAGGCCGCGCTCCAGCGGCGAACGCGCAGCGGCGCGCTCGTACTCGTCGCGCAGCGTCTCCAGCCACACCTCGAGGAAGTGCTTGTAGTTGGCGCGGCCGCGCGCCGACGTACCGGCCGTCGCGCCTGGCGATACGACGTGGGCCACCACCAGGCTCTCCACCAGCAGCAATCCCCACAGTTCCACCACCGGCCGTCGGAACGTGCCCGTGCCGGTAATGCCGCCGATGATATCGATGTCCAGCTCGTCCAGCGGCGTTCCCGCAGGGAAGGCGCTGTTGAGGTAGTTGACCATGCGTGCGAGCTGCACTAGGCTGCCGCCGAAGCGCTCGACCGTGAACGGCCCCGGCGGGCTGTCGAGCAGGCAGACGCGGCGCAGCCGCGCGTTGATGCAGAAGTCCGTGCCGCGGGGCACCACCACCAGCGCAGTGAACTCCTGTATGCCTTCCAGCCCGCTGGAGCGGCGCGCGAGAAGCTGCTGGAACCACAGGTTGGGATCCGACGGATCCACCGCCAGCTGCTGCAGCGGCTGCGGCGACAGCGAAAAGCTCAGGTGCGGCGTACCGACGTAGCGCGTGCTCAGCAGCGAGATGATGTTCTCGACGCGCGTCGTGTGGCTGACCAGTTCGCGCCGCTCCTCGGAGGCCTGGCGCGCGGTCGTGTCCACCGACTGCGACACTGCGCGATCGCTGGCAACGTCGGTCGAGGTCGAGCGCACCGAACCCCCCACCGACAGCAGGCCCGGCAGCAGCGGGATGGGCGACAGCGTGGTCAGCCCGGCCGACGCGCTGGAACTCGAGGTGTTCGAGTGGCTGCGCAGCGTTTCGCTGATCTGCGTGCCGCTCTTGCCGATGGCCAGGCCCTCGGCCTCGCCCTCGTAGGCGTCCATGCCGACGACGCCGGTCTGCACCATGCGCCGTGCCAGCGGCGCGGCCGCGTGGAAGTACGGCCGGATGGTGCCGACCTGGCCATCCGCGCCGCACACCCGCAGGTCCAGCAGCAGGTGCATGCACGGAACGCCCTCGCCCAGGAAGCTCGCCGCGACGCGCGACAGCTCCGCCGGGAACGACGCCGGCGAGATGGTGGCCGTGAGCTTCACGAACACCAGGCGCTCGTCGGGAAACTGGCTGGTCAGCGCCGCGTCGTCGGGTTCGAAGAAGAACAGCGACAGCGCCGTCTGTGCCGGCTCGCCGCTGCTCAGCGGCTGCGTGGTCGCGGCCAGCTTCCAGGGAATCTCGATCGGGGGCAGGAGGTCATCGGCTTCGGCCATGGTCCACTCCTCGGAGGCGACCGGATGTCGCGCACGGCGATCGGTCGGGGGTGCCGACTGTGGACGGCCGCGATAGCCTGCGTCAAGTGCATATTCACGTTTGCGCGCCGCGCGCCGGTAAGATTCCCACCCAAAGAGGGGAGACGGCCATGCGCGAACACCAGATCATCGTGACCTTCGGCCCGGACGACGAGTTCGAGTACCGGCTGGATACACAGGCGGTCGCTGCGCTGCCCGCTGCCGATGCACGCCGCTGGTTCGACCGCGAGTTCACCGAGCTGGAATGCGACGTGGCCTCGCCGGTCGGCAAGGTGCTGGCCGCAGACCGGCTGCTGGGCGTGGCCAAGTACTCCGGCGCACAGCGCTTCCGCCGTGACGCCGCATGGGCGCGCGACTATGCGCTGAACGCCGCGGCGCTGGTGGGTCGCGACGTCATCCGCATCGACGTTCCGAACGACGCAGTCGGGTACTGAGGGCGGCA
>Ga0307505_10000464_pt1 | contig 45146 bp, 30 predicted proteins | sample 23_S_MG_FD_202183 | JGI IMG/M metagenome (GOLD analysis project Ga0307505, IMG submission 202183) | Soil microbial communities from Populus trichocarpa stands in riparian zone in the Pacific Northwest, United States - 23_S | ecosystem: Environmental > Terrestrial > Soil > Riparian zone > Trees...
CTTGATAGCTGTCTGTGCCTGCTAAAGCTATAAAGAAACTCCGGCATGCGAGGTCGCCTTCGGTTCAGATCGATGTAGTTCGTTATCGCCCGAAAATGCCTCTTCGTGAGGCCTCGAGTCTCACTGTCCTGCTCAAAAAGAATTGCGGCATTGGGAACCGGAAAAAACCGCGAGCAACGAACCCGAAAGCCCATTGATCTCATCATGCTCGGTCGGCCGACAACGGATAGCACCACTGCCGCGGCGCTCAGTTCAGCCGGCGGCGGAGCTCCATCTTGATCTCCTTCTCCTCGTAGGAGACCAGGTCCGTGTTCTCGAACACCTCGCGTCGGCCTTCGCCCCACGCGACGAAGGCCCGATCGAACTCCGAGAGGGATCCGCCGCTCAGAAGCTCGATGGCCTCTTCCGTCGTTGAGCCGGTCGCGAAGGCGTCGAGTAACCGGGTCAATCCACCTTGACCCCACCGGGCCTCGAGGTAGCGGATCAGGGCATGCGAGAGCAGATACCCCTGCCCGACCATGGCGGGGTCGGGACTATGGGTGACGACGTCGTCCAGCAGGCGAAAGGCCAGCAGTTGCTCACCGGCGTACATGTTGAACGGATTCCGCTGGAAGGGGACGCTCTCGATGCGCTGGGCCAGACCTTCCTGAAACCAGCGCGGCGCCTGGTCCCGCGTGCGTTGCGCGATCATGGCGTGGGCGAGCTCATGAGAAAGAATGGCCACGATCTCAGGCGGGTAGATCCCCACTTTCGCGAACGGAATCGTGATCTGGCCATTGTAGAAGCCGAGGATGTGGTCACTGCCCGTATAGACGCCACGGAACGTCTCCCAGGACAGGACGTTGATGATCACGCGCTTGAAGGTCGTGCCAGGAATCCATCTTCGCAGTCGCACCAACTCCGCCTCGGCGATCCTGGCGATGTTCTGCGCGCCAGCGGGACCCGTCTCCTCGGAGTACCGGATCACGAAGTGCGGTGTCTCGTGGACGCTGAACTTCGCCAGGAGCTGGTTCATCTCCAGTTGGCGAATGCGGTCGTCGAGGTGCGGAACCTCCTTGAGCCTGGCCGCGCGTTCCATGAGGCGAATGGCGAGGGCATACGACTCGAGCGAAGCCAGCAGCTCGCCTGCGCGCAGGAGTTGCCGGCCATCCATTCGCTCCAGCCGGGACGGTCGCGCCAGTACGTCCCGGAGGAAAGAGCGAGCCGCGTCCGGTTGTCCCGTTCGGGTCTGGGCCTGCGCCTTCATGAGCAGCAGGTCCGCCGGCACGAGGTCGAACGAGGCGTGGATGCCTTCCGTCAACTTGACGACATCGTTCCAGCGGTGACGCGTCGCGAGCGCCGCGGCGGTCTCATTGATCCGCCGGACGAGCACCGGCTGGGCGTAGGTCGAGGCCTGCGAGGCGACGCTCGCGAGGGCTGGCGCGCTCCCCAACGCCTCCGACGCGGCGGCGCGGTCCCAAGCACCGGCGTCGAGAACGGGCGTTCCGGTCGGGGCCATGAACGCGCCCCCGGGAACGAGGAGCATGCTGCCGAGCAGGTCCAGTTCCAGATGCTCACCGAGACAACGTGCCGATGTGCCTGGAGGAATGCTGATCGGACGCTCTGCGAGACGCGCGGGGCGAACGAGCGGCTCATCGCTCGAATGCATAGCGAATTGGTTCCGCACGGACGAGTACCCGAGCACGCTGTACAACACTCCGATCTTCACCAGCGAGGCCCTCGGCTCCGGCCGAGCTCTGAACCCCGTCAGCAGAAATCCCTCCGCCGCGTCGTTGGAGTCCTTCAATGCTTCGAACACGGCCAGCGAGTAGTAGATGTCCGCCTCTCTGGAGCCGAGTTTCGCCAGACGCCGGAAGTAGCGCTCCGCACGTTCATGAAAGCCGAGGGTCAGGAGGACACTGGCGGCCTCATAGAGGAGATCGTCGTGCTCCGACCCGAGCTCCATCGCCCGTTCGTAGGCCATGACCGCGTCGATGTCGCGATTCTGCAGGAAGGCCATGCGTCCGATCAGGATCTGAGCCAGAGGAGTCTCGTTCTTCTTCCGAACCTTCTCCAGTGCACTGGCTGCCGACGTCAGATCGTTCCGCTGCAGATGCACCTGCGCGCTCCACAATGCGGCGCGGTCCGTCGACACTGCGTCCAGTCCCCGGAACGCTTCCTCGCTGAACGGTTCGCCTTCGGCCGCACGCCGCCGAAGGTCGATCATCGTCGCGCGCGATTTCTCCGGAGAGATCGGCAACGCCGAAGCGGTCAGGACGGGCGTCTTGCGCGTCAATGGATGTTTGAGAAAAGTAAAGGCTGCTAAAGCCACGAGCGCCAGCGCGGCGGCGCCGCCAAGGAGATACGAAAGGCTACGGCTCCGTTTTCTGATGAAGAACGCCCAACCTGCGCAGAGCAATGCGCCAAGACCGAGAATCCACGGCTGGATGGAGGGGATTCGTGTCTCGCCGCTGACGGGAAGCGCGGGCTGCGAGGGCGCGGACACAATCGGGGTCACTGCGTCGCTCATCGAGCGAATGTCCATGATTCGCCAGATGCCTTTCTCCAGGGCCATCACGAACACCACGGTGTCGTCAACGCCGGAAGGAAAGGTCACGTGAAAGGCCGCAACGGAGGCATCGGCCGGGCTCGTGGTCACGAGCTCCCACTCCGAACCGGGTCCGAGTCCGACGCGAAACTCGATCTCTTTCTTCCCTTCCACTGCGCCGAGCTGGCGCAAGCGTGACGAGCTGGACGTGGCTTCCCACAATGCCGCCGGACCCTCTGTGAGATGCGCGACGACCAGACGGACGGCCGCTTCTTCAGTGGGATTGATGGGCCGTGGCTGCGCCTCGGCGGTCATGATCCACACCGTGATTCCGAACAAGAGAAGACAAGTCTTCCCCGAGATCTCGAGGATTCTGCGCATGAGTGTCCTGTATGGAAAGACGCACCATACCTCGGCGTTCGACGAGGGGACAAGCGGAGCCTGTGAAAGGAACAGCGTTTCCGGAGAAGTCAGCCGACGTGTTGTTCGAAGAACACGGCCACGGCGGCCTTGCTCACACGCCCCTCGGCGACGCCGATGACGAGGTCGTAGAGATCGTCCTCCGGCGCTTCAATCTCGATCCGGTTCATGTCCAAAAAAGTCATCGCTGCAGCTGCGGCCGTTCTCTTGTTGCCGTCGAGAAACGGGTGGTTCCGACAGATTCCGTATAGATAAACCGCGCCCATCTCAAACAGGGTCTGATGAAGGTACTCTCCGTCGAAAGTCGCCTCGACATTCGCGATTGCCGAGGAAAGGAGTCCGAGATCCCGAACGCCCCCGGATCCGCCGAACAGGCCGAGCTGCATCTCGTGAAGGCTGAGCACTTCGTCAAGAGTCAAAAACAGCCGATCCATCACTCACTCAGCCTCTGGAACAGCCCCGCGTACTTGCCGGCGATCTTGCTCGCCGACTTGCGGAACTTTCTCTCGCGCACCGCATCCCGGACCGGAGTCATCACGAGCACGTCTCCGTTGGTCGAGAGCTCCACTTCCCCGCCTTCTTCCAGGCCGAGCTTCTCGAGCAGGGGCTTGTCGAGGACGAGGGCGACGCTGTTGCCGGTACGGGTGAGCTTCTTCTTCATGGTCCGGACAGGTTACCATGATCGTACGTACGCCACAATTCGTCTTCCACCGGTTGCCGCCTTGTGACATCTTTGCCTTTGCCATGAAACAAAGACTGCGCACCGCCATTCTCTTCGCCGCCCTGCTCGTGGTCTTCCGCGTCACCGCGGCCACGATCGAGTATCCGGAAACGAAGAAGGTCGAGCAGACGGACACGTACGCGGGCAGCGTCGTCGTCGCGGACCCTTATCGCTGGCTGGAGAACGACGTGCGCCAGTCCGAGGAGGTGCGGGGCTGGGTGGAGGCGCAGAACGAAGTCACGTTCTCGTATCTCGGCAAGCTCCCCGGGCGCCAGAAGATCAAGGACCGTTTGAGCGCGGTCTGGGACTACGCGAAGCAGACCGTGCCGCAGAAGAAGGGCGGCCGCTACTTCTTTCGGAGGAACGACGGACTGCAGAACCAGTCCGTGCTGTACATGCAGAAGTCGCCGGCGGACACGCCGCAGGTCCTCATCGATCCGAACACGTGGTCGAAGGACGGAACCGAGGCGCTGGGCGGATTCTCGGCGAGCGAGGATGGACGCTATCTCGCGTATTCACGAGCCGAGGCCGGATCGGACTGGACGGTGTGGCGGATCCGGGACCTCGAGACCGGGCAGGATCTGCCGGACGAGATCCGGTGGGTGAAATTCAGCTTCACCTCGTGGACGAAGGACAGCAAGGGGTTCTTCTACTCCCGCTTCCCGGAGCCGCAGAAGGGCGCCGCGTTCCAGGGCCTGAATCTCGATCAGCGGGTGTTCTATCACCGCGCCGGCACTCCTCAAGCCGAGGATGTCCTGGTGCATGAAGACGCGGACCACCCGGACTGGTCGTACTCCCCACAAGTCACCGAAGACGGTCGCTACCTCGTCCTCACCACGTCGAAGGGAACCGCCGCGAGGTATCGCGTTCTCTATAGGGACCTCGCGGAGCCCTATGGAACGGCGGTGACGTTGATCGACAAGTTCGAGAACGAGTACGCAATGATCGGCAACGACGGGCCGGTCTTCTATTTCAAGACGGACCTCGATGCGCCCCGAGGCCGCGTGGTGGCCATCGACATCCGCAATCCGGATCGCGCGCACTGGAAGGAAATTCTCCCTCAAACGGCCGACAATCTCGCGGATGTAAGCCTGGTCGGCGGGCGCTTCATCGCGGAGTACCTCAAAGACGCGCGAGCCCTGGTCAAGGTCTTCGACCGCGAGGGCAAGGCCGTGCGTGAAGTCGACCTGGGAGTCCTCGGGTCCGCCTCCGGGTTCGAAGGCGACGCCAACGACAGCGAGACCTTTTTCTCCGTGGAGAGCTTCACCGTCGCACCGAGTGTGTACCGCTACGACGTGGCCACCGGCGAGAAGACGCTGTTCTTCCGCGCCGAGGTCAAGGGCGTCGATCCGAACCAGTTCGAAGTGAAGCAGGTCTTCTATACCTCGAAGGACGGCACGAAGGTGCCCATGTTCCTCGCCTACAGGAAGGGGCTGAAACTCGACGGCAACAATCCAACGCTGCTCTATGGATACGGTGGATTCAACATCGCACAGAAGCCGGCGTTCCGTCCCGCGCGTCTGGTGTGGATGCAGATGGGCGGTGTGTTCGCGCTGGCCAATCTGCGCGGCGGCGGCGAGTACGGCGCCGAATGGCACAAGGCCGGGACGAAGCTGGTCAAGCAGAACACGTTCGACGACTTCATCGCCGCGGGGGAGTGGCTGGTGAGCAACAAGTACACGAGCCCGAAGAAACTGGCCATCCAGGGCGGCAGCAACGGCGGTCTGCTGGTCGGCGCGGCCATGACCCAGCGCCCGGATCTCTTCGGCGCGGCCCTGCCCGCGGTTGGCGTCATGGACATGCTCCGCTTCCACCGCTTCACAGCCGGCCGTTACTGGACGGACGACTACGGCTCCTCCGACAACGCGGACGAGTTCAAGGTGCTCTATGGCTACTCGCCGTACCACAATCTGAAGAAGGGCGTTCGCTATCCGGCCACGCTGGTCACGACGGCAGACACCGACGACCGCGTCGTCCCCGGCCACAGCTTCAAATTCGCCGCCGCGTTGCAGGAAGCCCAGTCCAGCCCCGCGCCCGTCCTCATCCGCATCGAGACCCGCGCCGGTCACGGCGGAGGCAAGCCCACCGCGAAAATCATCGAGGAAGTGGCCGATCAATGGGCGTTCCTCGCGGCCAATCTGGGGATACGGTTCTAACGCCCGTCCCGGACACCGCTAAAGCGCGTACGCACAAACTCTTCGGCACTCGCTGCGGGCAGCTTCACCGTTCCTGGGCCGCTGCGCACGAAGAAGTCGCCCACCGGCCCAGCCTCCATCCCTTTCCATTTCAGAAAGACCGGTTCCGGGCTCCGCTGGCAACTCACCACGCAGACGGTCTTGCCATCGACGATCTGCGTCTTCGGATCGATGCACGTTCCCGCTCGATCGCCGAGGCTGTTGCGAACCACCTGCGTGAGGTGGAGCATGAACTTGTCGTCGCTTTCCAGGCGATCCTTCTCAATGCCGACGATCGAGCCGTCATCCGCAACACCGATGAGCAGATCGCCGCCCTCGGTATTCAGGAATGCCGCAACAGTCTTCAGAGCTGCGTGCGTGACTCCGCGATCGTCCTGCTTGTCGTCCTTGAGACTCCAACGCAGAGTGGACTTGAACTCCAGGGTCTTCGACTCTCCGCGTTTGATCAGTTCCTGTGCGTCGCGATGCGACTTGAGGTACTGGTCGAACAGCAGGTTCTTGATGGCTTCACCGAAGGAGCGGTCATCGGTGATGCGCTTGTAGAGGTCGAAGTTGGAGTCGGACGATGTCCTGGATCACGTGCTCGACTTTCTGGTCGAACGTCAGGCGAACGTTCTCACGAGTGTTGACCCGCGCGCTGGCGTCGAGCCCCGCGTCGGAATCGAGGCGCTCCATCATCTGCTCGAGCGTCACGCGATGATGCGAGAGAGCGCCTCGATCTCCTCAGGCGTGGCCGTCAACCGTCCTTTACTGCTGATGGGGTCGAGAGTTCCCGGCTTCCGGTCGAGCGTGATCCGGCCATTGGCCGTTTGCTGTACACGGTACGACTCCATGTCGATGTTCTGCTGGACCTCGCGCGGTAACGACTCGCGGTCCACTGGAAGGAGACGGCGCAGATGCCGGGCAAAGGCATAGAGCTTCTCCAGGTCGCTTGGCGATGACCGGGAACTTCTGCAAAGTCGTGACGATGATGGTCTTGCCGGACTCCAGCGCCTCTTTCAGTTGGCGGGAGGTCGTGTCGATGTTCTCGACCACGCCCAGGGTCTGTTCGAGCTGGCGCATGGTGGTCTGGAGCTGGCGGTCGAGGATCTTGCGGTCGGTGATGACCACGATCGAGTCGAAGACGCGCCGGTCGTCCGCGTCGTGCAGGGTTGAGAGGTGATGCGCCAGCCAGCCGATGGTGAAGCTCTTGCCGCTGCCGGCGGAGTGCTGGATGAGGTAGCGGTGGCCGGCTCCCCGCTCGCGGGCATCAGCTACGAGCATGCGCACGGCATCGAGTTGCTGATAGCGCGGGAAGATCAGAAACCGCTTGCCGGTCTTCCTCCCTCTATCGTCCTCTTCCCCGATCTCGTGAATGAACTGGCGGATCAGATCGAGCACGCCGTCGCGCGCCCACGTCTCTTCCCAGAGATAGCTGCTGGCGTAGCCGGATTGGGTCGGTGGTACGGGAGAGTTGCCCGCGCCGCCGAACTTCCCCTTGTTGAACGGGAGGAAGCGCGTCTTCGCCCCATCGAGGTGCGTCGTGACGTAGACCAGCTCCGGATCGACCGCGAAATGCGCCAGACAGCGTCCGTAGGCGAAGAGCGGCTCCCGCGGATCGCGGGCCGTTTTGTACTGGCGGATGGCGTCGTCCACCACCTGATCATTGAGGGACTCTTCAGCTCCGCGGTGAAGATGGGGAGGCCGTTGAGGAAGAGCACCAGGTCGAGGCTGGGCCCATCCTTCGCGCCGGGCTGCGAAGGGCGGTAATACAACTGGCGCACGACCGAGAAAAGGTTGGCCGCATGCAACCGCTTCGTGTCTTCATTCAGTCCGCTGGCCGGCCGGAAGTAGGCCAGCCGGAACTTGCAGCCGGAGTCCTTGACGCCGTTCCGAAGGACATCGAGCGCCCCCCGCCGCTCGACCTCTGAGCCGAGGTGTCTCAGGAACCGGTCCCGGACCAGAGTGCCGTGATGCGCGGTGAGCTTCTTCCATTCCCGCGGCTGCGTGGCCAGGACGAAGTCGATGACGTCGTCCGGAAGAAGACAGAGCAGAGGCTCATAGTCTCTGGTCCGGCGGCGGATAGCCACCGGGGAGAAACGCATTCGCGGAACGCGGCGCGTCGCGGAGCTCGGTGGCCTCGCCTGGACACTCGTTGGGCCGTAGCGCAGAAGTGCGCACTCGATTGCGTCCTCGAAGCGGCGCTCCGCGATCTCCACGGTCATGCGACATCCTCACGAACGTCGATCTTGCCAGTCACGGCAGCGGAGATGAGGGCGGTGCGAAGCTCCTGAAGGGTCGCGATCGCATCCCGAATGCTCGCAACCAGGGCATCGATTCGCATAGCGTGGTGGGAAATCTCCGTCGCGATCGCGTCCTGCTCCTCGTGGCCCGGAAGCGCAATAGGTATTCTGGAGATGATGGATGTGTTGAGATTCTGCATTGTCGAACCAACCGACTGCAGCTGGAGCCAATCACGAACGCCTGATGTGGATAGCAGTCGCATTATGTACTGCGGACTCGCAATATGGCCCAGCACACGGAGGCGCAAACTACCGGTCCCGCACAACCAACCCTCCTGCTGGCGTGTGACCAATCCGCACCTTCCCAACTCGCCCCAACGAGCAAACAGAATGTCATCGGCAATCAACCTATGATGACCGAGTCGGCGTGCCGTGGACTCATCAACCGTGGCGGAGTCGTCCGGCAGGAGCTTTCCGTCCCGGAGATTAGCCGGGTTAACTACAGGGATTGCTCCTTGAACATACTCGTCCGCATGGAGTTGGCTTCCAAACGGACCCGTTTGAAGCGAGGCCGCGATATCTCCGAGTCGCTTGACTTCCCAGTGCGCCGGTATCGCCGCGAGCCACTCCACTCCTGAAGGCTTAAGCGGTGTACCCGGAACAAGGCCCACACTAACTGCGCGACTAATGAAGGCGCTGCGGATCTCCTGCAGCAGCTCGATCAACCGCTCTTTCTTCGCAACCAGCGCATCAATCCGCGCCGTTTCCCGATCGAGAAATGATGCAATCGCAACCTGCTCACGAGATCCCGCAAAAGCGAACCGATAGTGACGCAGCTGAGTCGCCGTCAAATGGTCGATCGTATTGAGGTTTCCCGACCCTGAAAACACTCCGGACTCTGCCGCTGCTCGCATCACGTAGTAGAAGAATCGCGGCCATTCGGCTCCCGTTCGGGGACGCACTCGATGAATCGCTTTTTGGTAGTAGCACTTTGCTAGCTCACCGTTCCAAATTGCGGTTCGCCCGACCTCCCCGCCTTCACAAATGAGAAGATCCCCCGGCCGGAGAGAGTAACGACCTTCTTCAGCGGGCTCAAAGTCCATCGCAGGGAGATCTTGAACATTGACGCGATCCCATTGGACATCGATATTGCGCAGATACGGTTCGGGCGCCGTTCCCGTCATGCGCTTCGCGTCAAGCATCTTCCCAAGCGCAACTTCATAGCGCGCGTACACGGGTGCCACGACCCAATGCGCCGGAATCTCACCCAACCACTCCACGCCCGAATTCTTGTATTTGAGATAGCGGTTGAAGCGCCGGATCTCTTCGCTCATTGCCAAGGTCCCCCCGGAATCCAATGCGCGGCGAACCGCTCGCCATGGGTCACCGCCTGCACCGGTGACTCGAGAAACGCGATGACTCTTGACCCGATCGTCGCAAAATCAGCGGAGCTCTCGCCGAGCTTCATCCGGGCAAAATAGCGCTGCCACTTCTCGCTTCGTCCTGGATCGATGTAGAAGCTCGTCGTGAGCGCGACCGGCCAACTGGCGAGATCCGCGGAGCCGCGACGCGAGAACGTTGCGACGATCGATTCCACGAGCGTCGCTCCCTCGAAGGCGAATCGACGGCTCAACCGATCCACGTCGAAGAAGTCCTTGTAGCGGCTGTTCGCGGCACCGTGGAAGGCCATCGCATGAAACTTCTCGGCCACGACCGCCTCACGGGGGTAGGCCCGCACGTGCGGCGGCTCGCCATCCAGCAACACGGGATAGAACACCTCGGATGCCGCGGGAACGATCACGTCGCCGAAGCCGACGTCGACCTGAAACGGGATGACCGCCCGCCCGAGGAGCACGTCCAGATTCATCCGGAAGCCGTGGTACTCGGCGAGGTCGCGGATGGGCGTGACCTCCAGCGTCCCCAGCGCGAAGTCCAGCCCGTCGCGCGGCGAGGGGATCGACGCGATCTCCAAGAAGGCACGCGTGATCGCATCCGCATCATTGGCGACATAGCCGGCCAGATCGAGATCCTTGGTCGGCCTGGCCGTCACTTCATCCCAGAGCACGAAGAGCATGGCCCCCTTCAGCACGAACCGATCGCGATACGGGGAGAGACCGAGGCGATAGAGAAAGCGCTCGGCGACATAGCGTTGCAGCGTGCGTAGGAAGTCTGCATTGCGCTGGCGATTCAAGGCCAGCAGGCGCGCATGCACCGACGCGGCGAAGTTCGTCACGGTTTTGGTCATGCCAGGATCGCCTCGAGATAGGGGCTCATCACGCTGTGGACTCGGCAGACCTGCGCGGCACGCACGATGGCATCGACCGTGGCCCGTCGGGTGCGCAGGGATTCCTTCAGCGCCTCGAGCGCGACATCGATCCCGATCTTGTTTCGGTAACGGAAGCAGTCCACGACCGTGCGCGCGGGCGTCGTGATCCGCGTGGCCACGCCCTGAATCATGCGAGGCTCGACGCCATAGGTGAGCATCGGCCCCGAGAAGCGCACCACGCGCACCGGCAGATCGTCGATCTTCGGTTTTCGCGATTTGCGGTCCAGCCCGATCCAGACCTCGGACGGGAGTTGCGTGCCGATCCGATGGATGGCCAGCGCCGTCAGGAGGCAGACGATAGCGTCAGGCACACGGGCACAAACCGCGGCCACCGTGTCGAGCTCCGTCACAGCCGCGATAGGGCGGTACACGCCCCGCCCTACTTTCTGGATCTCCCCACGCCGGACCATTCCCCGCAGGTGCCCGCGGGTGAGCCCCGCCTGCTCGACGTCGCGAGCACGGATGACTCCGCTGGCCGGTGGAGGTGTCGTTCTGGTGACTCGCACGAGAGAGAGTTTAACCCATAACGTCGGCACTTACGGCTAAGTGCCGACGTTTGGACCTCAGGGCTGGCACAAACTCCCGGTACTTCCTCGGCAGTTCCCAGACTTTGCAACCAATTTCAAAGGCTGCTCCCCGTCACCTCCGCCAGCATACGCACGATGTCCTTCTCGATGTTCCGGATCTCGGCCTGGATCTCTTCGAGCGGACGGGGCGGCGTGTAGCGGTAGAAGTAGCGGTTGAAATTGATCTCGTAGCCCACGAGCCCAACCTCTCCGTCCTTCGGGTCGAGCCGGCTCTCGTCGATCCAGGCGTCGGGAACGTGAGGCTTTACTTCGCGATTGAAAAAGTCATCGATGCTCTCGTCGAGGGAAACGCTCTCGTTGTCGCGCAGATCGGGATCAGGCTCCGGATTGCCGTCCTTGTCGAGACAGACCGCGGCTGCTTCGTCACGCTCGGAGAGTGCGGCCAGAATGGCTTTTCTGACCGGCGCCGGGAGTTTGACATCGGCCTTCTTCGCGGCCCGATCGAGATCGCGCTCGAATTTTTCACGGTTCATGTACCTGGAGGTCGGAAGGACGGCCAACAGCTCGCGAATGGCCTGTTGCTGCTCGCGCCCCACCTCCTGCTCCTTCGCTCCGGCCATACCCTTCTTTTTGGACTGGGCAAGCGCCTGGAAGCCCCGTTCAACCTCGAGTCGCGCGATCCGTTCGGGAGTGGCCTCGAAGTTCAGCCGGAGAGGACGATCGACGGTGATCTTCCTGAAGCCGAACTGGGTCGTCGGAAAGACACGGCTGACCACGACCTGCACTTCCTTGCCGTCCTTGACCACCGGCCGCGTGTCGCCGTCCCTGAAATCGCCAAGGATCTTCAGGATGTCGGCGGCACGCGCGAGAGGAATCTCGCGGCGCTTGTCGCCGAGGCTCTTCCTCATGGGCGTCCAGAATGACGTGGCGTCGATGAGCTGCACCTTGCCGCGGCGAGCCGGCGCTTTCCGGTTCGTCACCACCCAGACATACGTCGCAATGCCCGTGTTGTAGAAGAGCTGTTCCGGCAGGGCGATCAACGCCTCCAGAAGATCGTTCTCGAGCACGAAGCGACGGATCTCGCTCTCGCCGCTTCCGGCATCGCCGGTGAAGAGCGGCAAGCCATTCATGATGATGGCGATGCGCGAACCGCCCTCTTTCGCGTCCTTCGCATGCTTGAGCATGTGCATGAGGAAGAGCAGTTGTCCGTCACTGATCCTCGGCAATCCAGCACCGAAACGGCCGGCGGAACCGCGCTCACTCTCGGCACGCACCGCTTCCTCGTCCCGCTTCCAATCCTTGCCGTAGGGAGGGTTGGCAATGAGGTAGTCGAAGCCCTTGCCGGCGTGTTTGTCGTTCGACAGAACGCTTCCAAAGGCGATGTTGTCGGCATCGCGCCCTTTTGGTTCCTTGATGAACAGATCGGACTTGGCGATCGACCACGTCTCCGGGTTCACTTCCTGGCCGAAGAGGTGAATCTCAGCACCGGGGTGGATCGCCGGCTTGATGATGTCTCCGTTCCTGCGGACGCCGACGGTGATGTGTTCCTTGGCGATCATGAGCATTCCGCCCGAACCGCAACACGGGTCATAAACGGTTCGCACGGTGCCCGGCTTTCGGATGCGGGCGGCGTCTCCAGCGAGCATCAAATCGACCATGAGATGAACGACGTCGCGCGGAGTGAAGTGCTCACCCGGGTTCTCATTGAGCGCTTCGTTGAACTTGCGGATCAGCTCTTCGAAGATCGTCCCCATGGTGGGGTTATCGACCTTGTCGGGATGCAGATCGACGTTCTTGAACCGCTCCACGACTTGAAACAGGAGGCCCGCCTCATCGAGCTTGCTGATCGTGTTGTCGAAGTCGAACTTCTCGATCACCTCGCGCATGTTCGGGCTGAACCCGGCGATGTAGTTGCGGAGGTTGGTTGCCAGATGGGGTGCGTCCCCGAGGAGCTGTTCAAAGGTCTTGTATCGGGAGGTGTTGAAGAAGGCCAGACCCGAGGCCTTCCTGAGCTGAGCGTCGAGATCCTGCAGACCCTTGCCCCTCAACTCCGCCTGGCGAGCCAGAACCTTGTCCTTCGAAGGCGCCAGGACGCAGTCGAGGCGGCGCAAGACCGTCAGAGGGAGAATCACATCCTGGTAGTGGCCTCGCCTGAACGTGTCGCGGATCAGATCTGCCACACCCCAAAGCCAACTGACGATCTCGCCGTGATTCATCGAGTCTATCTAGCACACTACCGAACCACCGCGAACCGCCAACCGCTCAGACACTTTCCATCATGGTCTTGTGATATCTCTTCGACTAACGATGACCCACGACCCCGACGCATTGGCTGGCCTGCTCGCGCAGGCAGAGTCGATCCTGATATCGAAGCGGAACGTCGCGGCCCTTGGAGGCATCGCGACCGTGGCACTGCTCACGTCCGCTCTGGAGCGGGCCATCGGGAGTGCGCGGTTGCACGCGTCGACGGTGCTCGCGCTGGCGATTGGTGTGGCGGGTGGGCGCATTCCGGCGCGGCTGGTGAACCAGCTCCTGCCGGACCTCGATGATATTGACCTGGTGACGGTCATTGCCGGGATCGTGGAGGGTGACCGGCTGGGCGCGTTGCTCGACGTGATCGCCGAGGGGCAACTGAGCTGGGAGCGGGAGGCTGTGCTTCTCTATCTGGCCACGCAGCTCCTCGACGGTGCCGAGCCTCCGCCTCGTCTCATCACCCAACTGCGCAGCCTCTCGCGCGAGCCGCTTTCAGCGCAGGCGGCCATGGTGGCCGGTCTGGCCGCGCGGGCGCTGAAGAATCAAGAGCTGAATACTCTCACTTCGCGCTTCGCGAGCTTCGCCATGCTGGCCGAGCACCGCGGACTGGACGCGCATTTTCGCGCCCGTTTCTTCGGCCCCGTTCTCGACTCGCTGCCGGAGGACGCGGGCGGTCGGCTCGTCTCCGGCTACACGGTGGTCCGCACGGATCCGAAAGTGGGGCGCAACGATCCCTGTCCGTGCGGCAGCGGCCGGAAGTACAAGAAGTGTTGCGCGACGCGCGAGCAGGATTTGCCCGTGGCGCCGTCGATGGCGGAGCAGTTCCAGAAGCTCGCCGCTCAGGGGCCTCGCGCTCAGGAACGGATCTTCGAGGCGTTGCGTCCCGGCGAGCTGGCTCAGCTCGATCCCGAAAAGCTGACGACCCTTCAGCTCATTCTGGGAGCTCGCAAGCTGGCAAACCATCATCGCTGGGAGCCCGCGGCGCGGTTCCATGATGTCCTCTCCACGCGCACCGATGCACCACACGGTGATCCGCACGGGTATCGCGCCGAGTTAGCCGAGGACGCGTTGCGGGCCGGCCTGCTCGAGCTGGCGGAACAACAGATGCAGCTTGCCAGGCCGTCGGAGAGCACTCGGGCGCGTTTCGACTTGCAGATCGCTCTCGCACGCAATGCGCCGGACGCACTGACGCGACTCGAGTCGCGCGCGCGCCAGGGCCACGATGGCGATCCGATTCTGCTGGCCGATGTCGCCTTCGCGCTGCTCGACCACTTTCCGGCCCTGGGCATCCTCGCCGCACGAGGCAGTCTCAACGCGGACCATCTGCTCGACTCGGACACGCTCCTCGATTCGATCGGGAAGGCGCGGGACCAGCTCGGTCTCTCCGCGATCGAGCCATGGGACGCGATCTTCGATACCTGGCTCGAGGGCGAGATTCCCAGATGGAGTGCGCGAGCCAGCGGGCCGGCCGGGGAGAATCCATCGAAACGCGATGAGCAGCTCGAGCGACTGCAAGCCGATCTGAGCGAAGCCACGGCGCGCGTGAGCCGGCTGAACGGCGAGCTCGAAACGCGCGAACGACAACTCGATGCCATCAGCGGCGAGCGGGAAAAGCCGGTCGCGCTCGTGGAAACGGGCCCTGGCATTGACGAGCGCAAGCGAGTGGCGGAGCTGGAAGCAGAGCGCCAGCGTCTTCGGTCGAAGATCGCGGAGCTGAAAGGCGAAGTCTCCGCGGGCGCCACGCAACGCGCGGAGCTGCGCCGCGAATTGGCCCGCGCGACGGATCTCCAGCGGAGACAGCAAGCCGCACCCGCACCCTCCGAGCAGCATCCCCACCACGATGACGACGATGCCGAAGGAGACGCGGTCGGCGAACGTCCGCGGAGGATCCTCGTCCCGCAGTTCTCCGCCGCGGCGAGCCGCGCGCTGGCCTCGGTTCCCGCGCGCGTGGCAGGCGATGCGTTGCAGGAAGCGGCCCGCCTCGCCGGCGGCGACGCCGCGGCCTGGAGCGGCGCCAAGCACATGCGCCGCGCACACGAGATCCTCTCCGTCCGCATCGGCCGCACGTACCGTCTGCTCTTTCGCATCGCGGACGACCATCTCGACGTGGTGGACCTGATCCATCGACGCGAGCTCGACCAGTCGATTCAGCGCCTGGCTGGCCGTTGACGCATCACAGCGTGGCCAATAGGGCGGTGGCGTTGCGGCGTTCTTCGGGGTAGCGCTCGGCGGGGGCGCGGTCGAGGTAGGTGCGGAGGGTTTTGCGGGCGAGGTCGGGGCGTTGGGCGCGGGCGGCGGTGACGCCGAGGTTGTAGAGGGCGTCGAGTTGGGAGGGGTCGGCGGCGATGGCTTGGGACCAACGCGCAATGGCGGCGTCGAGGTTGCCGCGACTCTCCTCGGCGACGCCCATGGCGTTGAGGGCCAGTGGTAGTTGTGGATCCAGAGAGAGAGCGCGCTCGAGGGAAATGCGCGCGCGATCCACGCGGCCCGTTCGGAGTGCGACGATGCCGAGGTTCTGATGCGCGCGGGCGTTCTTCGGGTCGGCGGCAAGGATGCGCTCGAAGGTGGTCACGGCGCCGGGGACGTCGCCGGAATCGGCGAGTGCGATCCCGTACGCGTTGAGGATGTCCGCGTCCGCGCCATTCGCGAATGGCCGCAGCAACTCCAGAGCCTCGCGAGCGCGACCGGTCTCGCTGAGCAGGAGGCCGAGGCGGATGCGCACGGCGTCGTTGGCCCGGCCGCTCGCGACGCGACGCTCGAGGACGCGGATGGCCTCGTCGGGGTTGGCGCTCTCGTCGAGGAAGAAGGCCAGCATCTCCTGCGCGATGGGCATGTCCGGACGCGCCTCGACGATCTTCCGCGTTTCCGCGAGCGCCTTCGCGAGATCGCCGGCCTGATACGCGGCGATGGCCTCGCTGAGCTGGTTGTCGATGCCTACGAGATTCTTCGGGTCATCCGCCGCGGTGTAAGACGCCTTGGCCGCGGCCGTGCCGCTGAGGTAGCCCAGACTGAGCAGGCCGGCCTGTTCTTCTCCGTCAACTGCGCCTCGCGACTTCGCGGGCGCCGGAGCATCGGCTTTCAGCAGCGCACGCAGCGCAGTTGCGGTGCGACGATCATCGCGCATGCGGTTGACGCTCTCGGCGGGATCGCGGTCGAGATCGTAGAGCTCGGGAAGCGGCAGCTCGATGAGCTTCTTCCCGTCGCGAAGGACACCGACCAGCGGCGCCCATCCACGGTTCAACGACGCGGACAGTGCCTCGAAGTAGGTCGAGCCGCGCTCCCCGGGAGCGAAGAGCGACAACCCCTTCGACTCCGCGAGCGGCGCCAGACCGGCGCGCTCCAGGATCGTGGGCACGATGTCGATGTGCCGCACGAAGCGATCGTCTCTCGCCGCGGGACGCGAGGGGTCGACGACGATCAGCGGGACGGCCAGCGTCGACTCATACGCAAACAGGCCGTGCGTCTTCTCGCCGTGCTCGCCGAGGGACTCGCCGTGATCGCTCGTGACGATGACCAGCGCCTTCGGCGATTCCGCGAGCAACGGACCGAGCGCCGCGGCCAGCATGGTGTCGGCGGCGGCCACTTCGCCGAGATAGGGATCTCCCTCGCGATGACCCGGTGGCGGAAGGTAGGGCGCGTGAGGCTCGTAGAGGTGCACCCACAGGAACCGCTTGCGGCCGGCGGCGTTACGCCACCATTGCACGGCGAGCGCGAGCGTCTCCGATCCGGGCCGCTCCTGCACCGCGAAATCGAGCGCGCCGGCGCCCGCGCGATAGGCGTCGTCGTAGACGTCGAACCCGCGGTCGAGGCCGAAGCGCGAGTCGAGAGGAAAGGCACTGACGAAAGCGCCGGTGGCGAATCCGTCGTCGCGCAGAAGAGAGGCGACGGTGGGATGGCGCGCGTCGAGCGTGAAGCCCGCGTTGTCGCGGACGCCGTGCTGCCAGGGATAGAGACCCGTGAGGATGTTCGCGTGCGAGGGCAGCGTCACGACGTTGTGCGCGTGGGCCCGTGTGAACACGGTCCCGCGCGCGGCGAGGGAACGAAGAAACGGTGTGCGCGCGCCGACGGCATCCGCGCGCAGCGTGTCGATCGTGACCAGGATGACGTCGGAAGCATTCTCCGCCCCCGGTTTGAAAAAGTACCAAGCGGCCACGGCAGCGACGACCGTCGCGGCCACGGCCGCAATCAGAGCTCGCCGCCTCACGATCAGAGGTTACCATCCCCCGACCATGCGCGAACGACTGCTCCCGGCGATGCTGCTGCTCCTCTCCCTCACGGCCTGCCGCACCGCCGTCCCCATCGCCACGAACGTCCCGGTGGACGCAATGAAGACGCTGCTGCGTCCCGACATCGCACGAGCCATGGACGCCATCGACCGTGACCGCGAAGCCATCGTCGCGCAGTGGCGCACCATCACCGAGATTCCCGCCCCGTCGGGACACGAGGAGCAACGCGCCGAAGCGCTGGAAGCGCTGCTCCGCCAGTACGGTCTCGACGATGTCCACCGCGATGAGGTGGGCAACGTCATGGGCACGCGACGCGGAACGGGCGGCGGCAAGCACGTGGTCATCGACGCGCACATGGACACGGTCTTCGCCATGGAGACGAACGTCACCACGCGCATCGAGAACGGCAAGCTCTACGCGCCCGGAGTGGGAGACGACACGCGCAACATCATCGCCATGCTGGCCATCCTCCGCGCGCTGAACGCGGCGCAAGTGAAGACCAACGGCGACCTCACGTTTCTGTTCACGGTGGAAGAGGAGACGTCGTTCCGCGGTGCCGATCAGTTCCTGAAGGATCACGCCTCGTCCATCGATCGCTACATCGCGCTCGACGGCGGCTTCAATGGCTTCACGTACGGCGGCACCGGAATCTATTGGCACCGCTACCACATCCTCGGCAAGGGAGGTCACACGCGATCCGCGACGCCCCCCTACTCCGCGACGCTGCCGATCGGGCGCGCCATCGATCGCATCTATGCGCTGAAACTGCCCCCGAGCTCCTGGATGAACGTGGGGATGCTCGGCGGCGCGGATGTGTTCAACGCCAAGGCGTCCGACGCGTGGATGAGCGTCGATCTGCGATCCACGGTCCCCGCGGACCTTCACGCTCTCGACGCGAAGATCCAGAAGATCGTCGCCGAGGAGGCGTCACGCGTGGGACTGACCACGAAGCGCGATGTCGTGTCGACCGAGGAACCGGCCATGCTCCCCGGCCACCGCGATTCGGAGATGGTGCGCACCACGGAGGCCGTCTACCGCGCCTTCGGCCTCAGCCCGGACATCTCCAACACCGCCTCGAATCACACCAGCGCCGCCATCCGCGCCGGCATCCCGGCCGTAGGCATGGGAGTAGGCTCGTGCGAAGGCTCGCACGGTCTGCAGGAGAACTGCGAGATCGAAACGATCTTTCCCGGGATCAAGAGGACGCTGCTCCTGACGGTCGCTTTGACGGAGTGATTTTCTCGCGGGGTGGACGAGTGGACCACGACCACTCAAAGGATGAGCAGAAATTCGACAGAGTCTGTCATCCCGAGCCGGCCCACGCCGCGCAGCGGCGCGCCTGAGAGCAAGAAACAGAAGGCTGCGTACCTGTCACGAGAGCGACCCCTCATCCGCCTTCGGCACCTTCTCCCCTCTGCGGAGGGGAGAATGCTCTCGGTGTGTGCGCATCGCGAGCTGGAGTAGTTCATCGCGAGGGTGTGTAATCGAGAGTCTTCTCCCCCCGGCTTCTTGGGGGGAGAAGGTGGCTGAAGGCCGGATGAGGGGGGCGATGCAGCCTCCGATGAGTCTGCATTCTGACCCTGCAAACACTGGAAGTTTCTTGGAAGCGTCGAGCTTCCAATGACATCGAAGATGTCATTCGCTGCGCCACGAGAGGCACTCACGCACATGATTGGCGCCCCACCCACCCAGGTCCCTCGCTCGACGCTCGGGATGACAACAAAGTTGCGGCGAGATCGCACCCGTTTGCGTCCACAAGTCCACTACCGGCGCGCGCGCCAGTAGCGCGCGCCCTCGGCGTCGCCGAGCACGTCCAGGATGTCCGCGATCGCGTCGTAGGTGCGACGGTTTGGCGAGGCTGTGGCGAGCTCGCGGATGATGCGGGTGGCCTCCTCGGTGCGACCTTGCGTCGCGTAGAGGACGATGAGGGAGCGGTAGGCTTCCGGGTCGCCGGGGAAGAGGCGGAGCTCTTCGCGGAAGGCGAGCTCGGCGCCGGCGACGTCGCCGCTACGCGCGAGCGCGTCTCCGCGGAGCGAATGCAGGCCGCGTAACGGACGGCCGCCCGTGCGACGCAGACGTGCGATCAGATCGTCGGCAATGCGCAGCGCTTCCGCGGAGCGTCCTTTCTTCTGCTCGATGCGCGCGAGCGTGTAGAGCGCGGCATTGCCCTCCCCTGCCTGGCGGATCTCGGCTTCCGCGCGTTCGAGATCGCCGCGCAAAAGCGAAATGCGCGCGAGAATCTCATGGCTACCGGCCAGGTCCGCGTGACGCTCCGCGTCGTCGAGGTCTCCCGCGAGCAGGAGTGCATTCGCGAGATCCGCGGCCAGATGCTTCGATGACGGTGAGCGCCGAAGTGCCTCCTTCCCGGAGGCGATGGCCTCGGATGTGCGGCCGAGGCGGAAGAGAATCTTCGACCGCACGTCCCAGACGTCGATCATGTCCGGATTCTCCTCGAGGATGCGCTCGAACCCTTCCAGCGCCTCGGCATCCTTGCCTTCGCGATACAGCGCGAAGGCCGCGCGCAGATCGCGGAACGTGCCGGTTCGATCCTTGGGATCGGGTAGCGGGCCCGCGGCCGGTGCCGCGGAGCCGATGTAGCCGAGGGCGGCCAGCTTCTCCGCTTCCTCTGGATCGATGGCCGCCGGGGCCGCGGCTTCGCTCTTCAAGGGCGCCATCATTTCGCGCAGGCGCGCCGACTCGCGGCGTCGCTCGGCGAGCAGATTGCGCTTCTCACCGGGATCGGCGGCCAGGTCGTACAACTCCGCGCGCGGCGCGTCGATGAAGTGCTGGTCGCCATCGATGAGCGAGTGCAGCTCGCTCCAGCCGAAATGAAAACGTGGATAAAAGGTCTCGCTGTAGATCGCGTGCGGCGTGACGTCCGCCGTCGCGCTGAGGATCATCGGCGCGACGGCGACGAGACCGACCGGCGCCTTCACGGACTCGCCCTTGCGTGCGTTGCTTGGGAGTTTCACGAGCAGCGGAACCTGGATGGCCTCGCGGTAGAGGAAGATGCCGTGCTCGTCCTCGCCGTGATCGCCGAGGCCTTCGCCGTGATCGGAGAGAACGATGATGAGGGAGCGGTCGTACAGGTCGCGCTCTTTGAGAAACGCGAGGAAGGCGCCGAGCAGCGCATCGGTGTGCGCAACTTCCGCGTCGTACGCGTTCGGATACCGCGCGCGATAGGGCTCGGGCGCCTCGTAGGGGGCGTGAGGCTCGTAGAGGTGCAGAAAGTAGAAGAGAGGCTTGCCCGGCTGCTGCGCCGCGATCCACGCCTGCGCCGCGCGAATGGTGTCGGCGCCGGCGCGTTGCACGGCGCCGAGGGACGTGTCGCCCGTGCCGCGGTCGATCTCGTCGTCGAAGACGTCGAAGCCGTTGGCGATCCCGGTCTCGGCGCGGAGGACGTACGCGGAGATCGCCGCCGCGGTCGCGTAGCCGCGTTGCCGGAGTACAGCGGCCACGCTCGCGGAGGCGTTCACGGAGAAGCCGACGTTGTCGCGTGCGCCGTGCTGTGCGGGGAGCTGGCCCGTGAGGATGGTGGCGTGCGAGGGCAGCGTCAGCGGCGAGTGACTGTAGGCGCGCTCGAAGAGAATCGCGTCGCGACGGAACGCGTCGAAAGCTGGCGTCTCGATGCCGCGATAACCATAGACAGGCAACCGGTCGGAGCGGAGCGTGTCGATGGAGATGAGGATGACCGGCGCGGCAAGTGGCGCCTCACGCGCGCGGCACGTGAGCAGCACCGGCAACAACGAAAGCAGCAGCGCCCGTCTCATCGCTTCTTTCAATAGGGATTCTGCAGGATCACACCGTCATTGACGTCGACGACGTAGTAGCCGTGCTCCGGTCGGTTGCGAAGATCGAACGACAGTCCGCTCGGAGCGCGCCAGATCTTGAACCCGCAATACGTGAGGCGCTGTCCGGGCAGCGCGCGTTCCGGAAAGTGATCGCCGAGGACGAAGTACGCCGGTCCGGCTCCGAAGACCTGGGCCAGGCCGCGCGCGTCGATGAGAACGGCAGTACGCTCATCCGCCGCAATGCCGAGAAAGTCGTCGCGGTCACTCTCGCGCAGTTGGCGGGCGATGAAGGCAAACAGGCGACCCATCCGGTCGCGCTGCGCGAAGTGCGTGTCGGTGATGACGTTCTCGAGGTCGCGCCAGTCGAAGAGGTCCGTGGTGAAGCTGATCTCGTGATTGTAGGGATCGGCCAGGGCCAGCACGGATTGCGCGCTGGCGTCGTTGCACGCATCGTAGATGGCCTTGCCCTGAATGGCCATGCCCGCGCTCGTGCCTCCGATGGCGCCACCGCGGGCATAGAGGCGGCGCAGCAGTTCCTCCACCGGTCCGTTCAGGAAGAGCTTGACGTAGTTGCACTGATCGCCGCCGGCGAAGAAGACGTACTCGGCGTCGCCCACCGCGCGCAAGACCTCGGCGGACTGCGCGGAGTGGAGGTCGGTGATGACCAGCGAGGTGACCGAGTCGACGCCGCGCATGGCCAGGAGATAGTCGTTGTACCCGTCCGCTCCCGAGGCGCGGAGGATCACGATGTCGATCTTCGTGTCGCAGTCCGAACAGCCGCGGATGCGGTCGATCACCGCCTGGTAGGCGGCGTCGACGTCACCGCCGCCGCCTGCCAGGTGGATGATCGGACCGTGCAGCCGCGGTGCGACGTCGGCGGGATTGCCGACGTCGAACCGCTTCATGGAGCCGGTACGACCGGCGGCGCTGGTTGGCATAGCCTCGGGCACGTGCGGTCGCTCCGAGGCCAAGTTTTCGATCGCGCAGACTCCTACGACAGCGCTGCTTGGCATAGCCTTGGGCACGTGCGGTCGCTCCGAGGCCAAGACCTCGATCGCACAGACTCCGAGAAGAAAGGCAACGACCGAGGCGAACAGCCTCAGAACCGCAGCCTCGCTCCCACGCGCCAGATGCGCGGGCTCTGCAGTTGCTCGATCCAGTTGTTCTCTTCCACGTCCGTGCCGTCGGCGGTGTACATCCGGTTGTCGCGCCAGAGCACGGTGCGCTCGTTGGTGACGTTGAAGAGATCGACGGACAGGTTCAGCTCGACGCCCTGGGGAAGCGCGAAGTCGCGGCCCAGGCGCAGATCGAGATTGAAGAGATCCGGCAGACGCTCGGCGCCGAACTCCTCGCTGACCATCACGTTCTTGTTGCCGACGCCGTCGCGATTGTTGACGCGGCGGAAATAGGGAATCACGTAGCCCTCGCGACCGACCAGGGCCGCGCCGGCGGTGAGGCCGAACGGCAGCTCGACCGCGCTGTTGAGCGAGTACGACCAACGCGAGTTGATGTAGCCGCCCAGACCTCCGCCGGAGGCCACGATGTCGCCGTCGCACGTCGTACAGCTATCGCCCGCGACGATGGGCGTGGGATCGGCGAACGCGCCCGGTCCCAGATGCTGCGTCCAATCGGACAGCGTCACGTTGCCGCGCATCATCCAGCGGTTGGACATGCGCTTGGTGGCCGTGAGCTCGAGACCGTGATAGGTCTGGTGGTAGTCGGGCTGATTGGTGACCACGAAGAACACCGGCGCGGCCGTGCCCGGCTTGAGGCGATAGTGCGGAACGCTGTAGGCCGAACCGTCCGGCAGCGTGCCAGTGGTCGTCCCGTTCAGGACGTAGTCCGCGCTGGTGTAGAAGTCATTGCCGCCGCGCGTCTTCTCGTAGCGGGAGATCGTGAAGTTGTCGCGGTAGCGATAGGAGTAGGCCGCGCCGGCGGAGAAGTTCGCACCGATCTCGCGATCGATGCCCAGGATGTACTCGTCGGTGGTGGGAGGATCCATCCCGTAGTCGAGGCGCCCCGTCGAGTAGAGCGCGCCGGGATTGTCGGGATCGATGTTGGCGAACGAGTAGAGACCGGAATCGAAGTCGATCTCCCCTCGCTGGATGGTCTTGTCGCCGTTCAAGTCCTCCCAGTAGTAGTAGAGCATCTGCACTCGATAGAAGGGATTACTCTGCCCCGCGTCACTGGAGCCCAACTGGTCCATGTATCGACTGTAGCTTCCTCTCAGCAACGTCTTCTTGTCCGCGCCGAAAGCCCACGTCGCGCCGAGTCGTGGGGACAGGCCCTTCCACTCCAGTGCGCGATCGTCGCCGGCGAAGGTCACGGCGGGCAGGAGATCAGGTACGACCGGGTTCGCCGGGACTTCGCCGCCAAAGTTCTTGGCGCGCTGGATGTCGTAGCGGAAACCGCCGGTGACGGTCAGATCCGAAAACCTGACGGTGTCGCCGATGTAGAAGTCGAGGTAGCGCGAGCCGAAGTTCGGAATGGCCGGACGCGTCAGCGCAGCCAGTCCGTAGCCGTCGTAGATGTTCCCGAAGTTCCCGCTGCCGGGCCAGACCGTCTTCGAATCGACGGGAGTGTCGCGATAGCCGAAGCCGAACTTGAGCTCGTGGTTCACGGTTCCCGTGGCCACGAACGACGAGGCGTCCAGGCGTGCGTTCTTCTGCGGCGCGTTCTGCTCGTAGTAGCGAAAAGTGCGCTGCCAGCCGGGCCGGTCGTCCTCCGCGGCCTCATCGGTACCATCCCACCAGGCATCCACGTTCCGTCCGCCGATCGGATCGAGCTTGTAGCCGCTGTCGACCTGCGCGTAGTTCGCGGTGACATACAGGTTCTGCGAGAACACGTGCGTGTCCTCGATCTTGATCAGATCGCCCGGGCCGCTCTGATTCCAGGCCACATCCAGGGTGCGACGGGTCGTGCCCAGACCGCGGCCCGCCACGGTCTTGTCGCTGAACATGTAGAAGACTTCGGCGGTGTTGTTGTTGAGCGGCTGGTAATTGAGCTTGCCGTTGTAGTTCTTGAGGTTGGTCTTCTGCAGGACGGCTTCGCCGGCCGAGAAGTTTTCGATGCGGTTCGAGGAGAACGCCGCCCAGCCGAAGAGCTTGTCCGCGATGAGCGGACCGCCGCCTTCGAGGCCGTAGTCATCGATGTGGTTGACCGAGTTGCCGCCCTCTTCCAGGTAGAAGGCCTCTTCCGGGATGGTGGCGTCGGCCTGGTAGCGCTTGTCGGTCATGAAGTATCGCGCCGAGCCCCTGATCTCATTGGAGCCGCGCTTGGTGACCATGTTCAGATGAACGCCGGGCGTGCGGATGCTCGGATCCGAGCCACCGGTGGTGACCTGCATCTCATCGAAGGAGTCGAAGTCGTAATAGAAGGTGGAGGTGCCGGTGGCGGCCATGTCGGTCACGGCCACGCCGTCGATGTTCCACTCCGTCTGGTGGCGCTCCACGCCCTTGCCGACGAAGTAGGACTGCTGGCCGCTCTCGTTGCCGCCCACGTTCACGCGGTCGACGAGCACGCCCGGAACGGACTGCAGCACGACCCACGGATCGCGCGCGGACGGAATGTTCTGGAGCTCGTAGTTCTCGACGTTCGCGCCGGTCCCGACCTCACGCGTGTCCAGCACGGGAGTCGCGGCCACGACGGTGATGGCCTCGCTCGCGGCCGGCGAGAGCGAGATGCCGATGTCCGTGTTGCGCCCGAGAACGACATCGATCTCACGCCGGGTGGTCGCGAAGCCGGAGAGCTCCGCACTGATGGTGTAGGTGCCGGGATGCAGATTGAGAAACCGGAACTCCCCATTGGCATCGGTGACGAAACTCTGGTTGAACCCACCGCCCGTGGCCGTCACCGTCACGCCAGGCATCGGCGCGGGATCGCCGGTCGCAGTCACCGTGCCACGAATGGCGCCACCCTGGCTCTGCGCGAAAACCGCGACAGGGACCAGCAGAAAACACACGATCGCCAGAAACAAAACCCTACGCATCGGACGCCCTCCATCACTCGAACTGCGACGAATGAATACGGCGCGGATGTTAACTCAGGACAGCGCGTTGTCCGTTGTCGGTGATCGGTTGTCTGCGCGTCGTCGCGCGCAGGGATCGGCGACGACGGAGAATGCAGAATTCATCGCGGGACGCGCAGATTCTTCGCCGCCGTTAGGCGGCAACGTACCGCGTTAGCGGTACAAGGCCGCCGGAGGCGGCGCGGAGGGTAGCCGGTGGTGCGAGCGCAGCGAGCGACCACCGGTTTGCAGAAGACAAGGCGATCGACCCCGGCAGGGGTCGCGGAGGATTCTCGATGCCAGGCACGGTGTCGAGTACGACGAGCGCGATCTTTGGTAGATGTCTCCGCGACCCCTACCGGGGTCGACCTCAACTCTGGACCGTAGACCGGTGGTCGCTCGCTATCGCTCGCACCACCGGCTACCCTCCGCGCCGCCTCCGGCGGCCAGGTACCGCTCCGCCGCGCTGTGCTACTGGCGCACTTGTATTGACCTATCATCAGTACCGGGAACGACTGCGCATGTCGCCGACGACCGGCGTCGTTTCCTTCTGCCCTTCGAGAAAGCGACGCAGGCGGCGTAACTCGGCCTTTCCGATCGGACGGCGCGCGGGAGCAAGGATCAAGCGTCCATCGGTCGAGACTTCCGCGATCAGCGTATCGCCCTCCCCAACCCCGATCCTCCTGGCGGATTCCGCCGGCAAGCGCACCGCGAGGCTATGGCCCCACTTCGATACTGTCAGCTTCCAGCGCAGATCCTTGGTCGCCATCGAATCACCTCACGTCTCTACAACGAGCCCGTCAGTCCCTCAACCGCGCGAACAGATCCACCACGATGTGCGGGTGACGGTGGCCGAGTTGCTCGCCGGTGTAGCGGGCCTCGTAGGTCATGCCCAGGCGTTCGGCCACGCGTTTGGAGGGAGTGTTGTCGGGATCGATGATGGCCACCGCGCGGGGGCGGCCGAGGGTTTCGAGGATGTGGTGCATGGCCGCGGCGCCGGCTTCCGTGGCGTAACCGTGGCCCCAGTTCTCGCGGGAAAGGATCCAGCCGATCTCGAGGTCGCCGGTCGTGCCGAGGGGCTGCGTGCCGCCGAAACCCACCAGACGCCCCGTGGCCTTCTCGCAGATCGCGCCCATGCACATGCCGTGTTCCGCGATCTGACGTGCCTGGCGCGCGAAGAACTCGTCCACCTCCGCCTCGGTGTACGGTTGGCCGGCGTGCAGGTAGTGCATCACCTCGGCGTTGTACGTGATGGCGGTGAAGGCCGGCCGGTCGGCCGGCTCCCACTCACGGATGAGGAGACGCTCGGTCTCGAGACGAAACACGAACCTACTTCTTGTCCTTCTTCGGCTTCTTGGTCTCTTTCTTTCGGGCGTTGTTGCCTTTGGCCATGGTGTGTTTCCTCCGGCGATTATCGTAACGCAGTTGGTCGCGGTTGGCGTTGCCTCTGCCCCGCTATTTCGGGAACGTCGCGTCTCCGGTCACTTCCTCGATCTGCAGCGTGTGCCGCTCCGAGTGTCCGGAGAGGAACACCACCCAGCCGTATCCGTCCAGCGGACCCGCGACGGGATTCACGCCGGCGTGCAGGCGAAAGTCGCCGCCGGTTTTGACGAACTCGATCGTCTTGGCGCGCTCCGCGCGGAACGCGGCCAGCGCTTCCGCGGAGGTCTTGTACTTGCTGACCGGCTTGAGCGGCTCCGGAGCCTGGAACTTCTTGGAGCGGTCGAGCAACGCCGGACCGAGCGCGTCTTCTTTCCGCGCACCGACGAGCAGCTCCGGGGCCGTGTCCTCTTTCATGATCGGCTCGATCATGCCGCGGATGAAGCCCTCGGAGGTGACGATGTGCTCGGCAGCCTCTCCGGCCGACCAGCGCTCCGGCGCAGCCTTCCAGCTCCACTGCGCGTCCGTCAGTCCCTCAATGGATTTCTCGAAACGAGCGCCCGTGCGCTCGAGGTGTGCGACGAGCGCAGCGCGCTCGGCGTCGGTCATGGCCTCCGCGGCAAACATCGGAGTCGCCAAGCATGTGATGAGCAGCAGTACGACAGTTTTCAGCTTCATGATGGAGAGAAGCATACCGCCGAAGCGAGCTCTTGGGGAGGTCCGCGGTGCCGAGGAGGGACGGTTCACCACAGAGGCTCGGAGACGCAGCGGGCGGGCTGCGCCCGACAACGTCCGCGTCCGGCGGTCACGGCCTTCGCGGTGGGTGCGTCCTCGCCAACGCAATATTGCCTGTCATCCTGAGCGGGCGGTGGGATGGGGGGCGAAGGATCCCCTGCCGAAGCACGACACTCGCTCCGTCGGCAGGGGATCCTTCGCACCCACCCGCCACCCGCTCAGGATGACAGGCGGTTGTGCGCCCCGCGCGAAGAATTTCATTGTTAGGAGTACAGAGGAAATCAAAGACAAGTGGCTGTCATCCCGAATTTCCTCTGTGCCTCAGTGTCTCTGTGGTGAGTCCCCCGTTATGATCGCGGGGTGAAATTCAAACTGGACGAGGCGTGGCGGGAAGCGAAGACTCTGATTTGGGCGCGGCGGGGGCGGATCGGGGCGGGGCTGGCGCTCATGCTCGTGAGCCGCGTGGCGGGGCTCGTGTTGCCGGCGACCTCCAAGCTGCTCATCGACGACGTCATCGGCAAGCGCAACGCGGAACTGTTGCCATGGCTGGCCGGGGCGGCGCTGGCCGCGACGATCATCCAGTCGGTCACCTCGTTCTCGCTCTCGCAGATCCTCGGCGTGGCCGCGCACGGGACCATCACCACGCTCCGCAAGAACATCGAGCAGCACGTGCTCCGGCTGCCCATCGCCTACTTCGATTCGACGAAGTCGGGGATCCTCATCTCGCGGATCATGACCGACGCCGAAGGCATCCGGAACATCGTCGGGACCGGGCTCGTGCAACTGGTGGGCGGCATCGTCACGGCCATTCTGGCGTTGGGGGTCCTGCTCTACCTCAACACGCAACTGACGCTGATCATCATCGTCACCCTGGCCATCTTCGGCGGAGCGATGGCGTACACGTTCAAGCGCGTGCGGCCTCTGTTCAAGAAGCGCGGCGAGATCAACGCGCGCGTGACCGGGCGCCTCACCGAGAGCCTGGGCGGCATCCGCGTGGTGAAGGCCTACACCCGCGAGAAGCGCGAGGACCTGGTCTTTGCGAAAGGCGTCCACGAGTTGTTCCGCAACGTGGCCAGCACCATCACCGCGGTCTCCGGCATCAGCGCCTTCGCCACGATCATCCTGGGCATCGTGGGCGTGATCATGATGATGGTGGGCGGCCGGGCCATCCTCAGCGGAGCGATGACCCTCGGCGATCTGATCATGTACATCTTCTTCACCGGCCTCTTGGCCGCGCCGATCATGAGCATCACCTCCATCGGCACGCAGATCACCGAGGCCTTCGCCGGGCTCGATCGCATCCGCGAGATCATGAACCAGCCCACCGAGCTCGGCGACGACGCCGGCCGCCAGTCCGCGGAGAACCTGCGTGGCGAGATCGAGTTCGAGAACGTGACGTTCGCCTATGACGAAGGAAAGCCCGTGCTGCACGACGTCTCCTTCTTCGCGCCGGCCCGCTCCACCACCGCGCTGGTCGGCTCCAGCGGCTCGGGCAAGAGCACGCTCATGAGCCTGGTCATGACCTTCAATCATCCGAAGGGCGGGCGCATCCTGATCGACGGACGCGACCTCGAAACGCTACGCCTGCGCGACTACCGCTCGCACCTGGGTATCGTCCTCCAGGACAACTTCCTCTTCGACGGCACCGTGCTCGAGAACATCCGCTACGGCAAGCCAGACGCGACGATGGAGGAAGTGCTGCAGGTGGCCCGGCTCGCGCACGTGGACGAGTTCGTGGAGCCGCTGGAGAACCAGTACGACACCATCGTCGGCGAGCGCGGCATCAAGCTCTCCGGCGGCCAGCGCCAGCGCATCGCCATCGCCCGGGCCATCCTGGCCGACCCGGCCATCCTCATCCTCGACGAGGCCACCTCCAGCCTGGACAGCGAGAGCGAAGCGAAGATCCAGGACGGCCTGCGAACCCTCCGCACCGGCCGCACGACCTTCGTCATCGCCCACCGCCTCTCCACGATCCGCACCGCCGACCAGATCCTGGTCATCGAAGGAGGAGAGATCGTCGAGCGTGGCAATCACGCCGAGCTCCTCGCCCTGAACGGCCGCTACCGGCAGTTGTACGACAAGCAGTACCACTTCGAGACGGACCGGTTCGTCAATCCCGGCGAGGAGTTGGTGGAGGCGGAGGTCTGAGTTTTGCGTGGGGACGAATGGGACTTATGGGACTTATGGGACGAATGAGACGAATGAGACGAACCGGAAGTTCATCCCCGGTTTCCTAGTCCCATTCGTCCCATAGGTCCCATTCGTCCCATTCGTCCCATAGGTCCCATTCGTCCCCTCGAAGACCCGCAACAAAACTACGAACCCAGCCACTCGCGGATCCGCTCCGCCACCTTCTCCGGCGTGAAGCCCAGCTCCTCGGCGATGCGTTCCGCGGGGGAGCTGGCTCCGAAGCGGTCGATGCCGATGACCAGGGCGTCGTGGTTTGCGTACTTGTACCAGCCATCGCTGCGGCCGGCCTCGATGCAGACCAGTTTGCTGCGGTCGCCCAGCACTTCGTTCTGGTAGTCCACAGGTTGACGGTCGAAGAGGTCCAGGGCGGGCGCGGAGACGACGCGGGCATTGCCGATCAGTTGCGCGGTCTTGACGGCCAGCGAAGTCTCGGAGCCTGTGGCGATGATGGTGATGTCGCCCTGCTCGAAACCGTCCAGCACGTAGGCGCCGCGCAGGATGCGTTGCGGATCGAAGGTGTCCGGCCGCGGGATGAGGTCGAGTTTCTGGCGCGTGAGCACGATCACCGTGGGTGAGTCCTCGGTTTTCAGCGCGTGGGCCCAGGCCATGGCCACTTCCACACCGTCGGCCGGGCGGAAGGTGACGAGGTTCGGGATCAGGCGCAGGGACCAGAGCTGCTCGATGGGCTGGTGCGTCGGACCGTCTTCGCCGAGGAACACCGAGTCGTGGGTGTAAACGAAGATCGAGCCGATGCCCATCAGCGCGGCGATGCGCACCGCGGGCCGCATGTAGTCCGAGAAGATGAGGAACGTGGCGCCGTACGCGCGGAACGATCCGTACAGAGTCATGCCGTTGAGAATCGCGCCCATGGCGTGCTCGCGGATGCCGAAGTGCAGGTTGCGGCCGCGGAAGATGTCCAGCGCCGGAGGGTGATGCTCGCCGCCCTTGGGACGCTCGATGCTTCCCGCGTCTTTCATCAGCGTGTTGGTCGACGGCGCGAGATCGGCCGAGCCGCCCACGACGAACGGCGCCAGCGTGGCCATCTTCTGGATGACCTGTCCCGACAATGCTCGCGTGGCCAGAGGCTTGTCGCTCTTGCCCGCTTCGACGAGCGCCTGCTCGAAGCCGTCCGGCAGTTTGTGTGACCAGTAACGATCCCACTCCTCCGCCAGCTCGGGATGACGCGCGCGCCAGGCCGCCATCTCTTTCTCCCAACGCTTGCGCTCGCGCGCGAGCTTCTTCGTGCGCCGCGTGAACTCCTCACGCACTTCCGGCGGCACGTGAAACGTCGGCTCCTCGGGCCAGCCGAGCGCGGCCTTGGTGGCCTTGACCTCGTCCGCGCCCAGGGGCTCTCCGTGCGCGCGAGCCGTACCGTGGTACTTCGGGCTGCCCCAGCCGATGATCGTCTTCGACGAGATCAGCGTCGGGCGGTTCTTCTCTTTCTGCGCCTTGCGGATGGCCTTGCGGATCGCCGAGCGGTCGTGGCCGTCGATCGACACCACGTGCCAGCCGAAGCTCTCGAACCGCTTGCGCACTTCCTCGGAGAACGACAGGCGCGTCTCGCCTTCGATGGAGATGTTGTTGTCGTCGTAGAAGAAGATGAGGTTGCCCAGGCCCAGGTGTCCGGCGATGGACGCGGCCTCGGAGCTGATGCCTTCCATGAGATCGCCGTCGGAACAGATCCCATAGATGTAGTGGTCGACCGGCGTGAACGGATCCTCGCCGCTGAAACGCGCCCGCAGCATCTGCGAGGCCAGCGCCATTCCCACAGCGTGCGCGATGCCCTGCCCCAATGGGCCGGTGGTCACTTCGATGCCCGTGGCGTGTCCGTACTCCGGATGGCCCGCGGTACGCGAGCCCCACTGCCGGAAATTCTTCAGCTCCTCCAGCGTCATGTCCGGATAGCCGGTCAGGTGCAGCAGCGAATAGATGAGCATCGACGCGTGACCGGCCGAGAGCACGAAGCGGTCGCGATTCTTCCACTTCGGTGCGAGCGGGTCATGGCGGAGGAACTCCGTCCAGAGCACGAAGCCGATGTCGGCCATGCCCATGGGCGTGCCCGGGTGCCCGGACTTGGCCTTCTCCACGCCATCGACGGCCAGGAAACGGATGGTGTTGACCATCAGCTCTTCGAGCGTGTCCTTGCTGCCGAACATTGGCTGGTTGCTCTCTTCTGCGACGGAAATCGCCGCGGCACCTTCGGCTGCGGTGCTGCCGGGTGTCGGGTCGGGCATGGGATTCCTCCTGAGACGTTCGTGAGGCCTGGTACGAAGAGCGGCGATTATACTCGCCTGCTCCGATGGCCCTTGTTCGTGGAGGTCCACGGTGCTTGTCGAGCGCAGGGCGGGATGTTGTGTTGGCCTGTCATCCTGAGAGTGTGTGCAGAAATCCGCGCGCTTCCCAACCTGTCATCCTGAGCGGGTGGTGGGCGGGCGCGAAGGATCTCCTGCGGTGAGCGAAACCCGCGAGGTTGCACGAGACCACGCTTCTCGTGCTGGCACGTTCGTCGTTCTTCGCACGAGATCCTTCGCCGTCTACGCGGCTCAGGATGACAGGTTGGGAAGAGCGGCGAGTTTCTGCACAACCTCTGCGCGGGCGTGTGAGCGTCGCTCCCTCACACCCGGCGGGCGACGTCGCGGAGGCGCTCGACGAGGAGCTCGCTGAGTGCGACCGAGAACTTGGCGAGCAGTTGAGGATCGGCGGCGAGAGCGGTGGTCAGGGCGCTCTTCTCCCACGCGCGGACGGTAGTCACTTCCTCGGCGACGACGGAGACGCTGCGGGGCGAGTCGTCGATGAACGACACCTCGCCGAGGACCTCGCCGGGACCGACGGTGTTGAAGACGCGCTGCTCGCCGTCGTCGATGCCGATGACGTCCAGGAGGCCGTCCTCGACGGCGAAGAGAGTCGAGTCGATCTCGCCGGCGCGGATGAGATACGCGCCCTGGGCCATGCGTTTGATCTCGCCGATCGCCTCGATGCGATCGCGCTCCTCTTCCGTGAAGTACCGGAACAGAGGATGGTCGGATTCCATCGCGAAGATCTTGTTCATCGCCACATGATAGCCCGTGGATGTCGCCTCACGGCTCGGCCACTTCGTACTCGAGATCGACGTGCGCGCCGGCGTTGATGGTCCCGAGCTCGAAGGTGTAGGGATTGGTTCCTCGGGGCGTGACGATCTTCGTGCCGATGCGCGCGGAGCCCCAGAGGTACTGCTGATTCACCAGCGTCTCGCTGAGCGTCACGTTGCTCATCGCGAGGGTGCCCGTGTTGTGGATTCGCGTCGTCACCTTGCGAGCGCGCTTGACCTTCGCCGTGACGCCCCGCGTCAGTTGCAGGTCCGGGCTCGCCGGAGCAAGCTCGATGGAAACCACGTCGGTGGCCGGCGCGAGCGGAGGCGCAACCGTTTCGAACTCGAGGAGCTGGGCTTCGGGGTCCAGCGGATCGCCGTAGCTGTATTGCAGCGAGATCAGCTCCCAGAGGTCCCGCTCCTCCTGGAGCGTGGACGGCGTCTGCGTGAATCCCAGCGCGGTCAGAAGAGGGCGGCGGTACAGGTCAAAGGCGCCGCGCACGAGCGATCCCCACTCGGCAGCGCGCGAGATGGAGCCGTTGTAGCAGGCCCACGCCAGCGCTCCGGTGACGAACAACTTGACCAGCCAGACCACGAGGAGCTCCGTCGTCTCGAAGGGGACGGGAAAGACGAGGCCGAGGAGCGCGATGACGAAGAAAAGAATCGACGACAGGAAGGACAGATTGAGCATGAAGTCGAAGTGCGATTTCGCATCGTCGACAGCCCCGGCATAGCCAGCATCGATGTGCGCGATCAACCGCGGCCACAGCGGCACGGCGGCCATCCGATACATCTTCCAGGGATAGGTCTCGAAGGCGCGAATGACGTTCCCGAGGCGTGTCGGGAGAACGGCGGACGGGTCGGGAAACTCGAAGAGATGGCTCTCCAGAATTCTCCGGTGCCCATCCTCGACCTCATCCGAGAGCACCTGCAGCGCGGACGTGTCCTGTTGTGCGGTCCTCGCCGCTTCGACTTCCGCCTTCAGCGCTTCGACTTCGAGCTCGAGCCCGGGCAGAAGCTGCGCCTCGCGCTCGAGAACGCGCCGGTGACGCGACGCCAATCGTTTCCCCAAAGATCCGCGCTCCCACGGATAGCCCTCGTACCAGCGGATGATGGGAATGTTCAGCACGTACAGGAAGAAGGTGAGGACGATCGCCGCCAACGTGAAGCTGGCCAGCTTCCACTCCGTGTCCAGGCTCGCCAGGTCCTCGATCACCTGCGGCTGCCACGGCAGCCCCGGCATCACGAACAGTTGAATCGCGAGCAGGAACAGCAGCGCCGGGAAAAACATCCCGATGATCACCGGCTTGGTGAAAGTACCCGAGATGTTCGCGAAGAGGCTGCCCACTAACGCACCTCCAGCACTACGTGCGGGTCTTTGAGAGAGGTCAGCAACGGCAGATCCGCGGACGCGCAGGCGATGACGTGGTCCTTCCCGGCCACCGCGAGGAGCTGCGCGTCCGCGATCTTCTTGCTCGCCGACCAGAGCGCGACAGGCGTGCCAGGCTCGGACCGAGGCGAGGTGTTTGCGAGCGTCACCGCAGCGATCGTGTCGTACCGCGCGTCGATGCCCACGACATCACTGTCGCGAAGAACGGCACCTCGGCGCACGGCCACCATCGACACCGCCCGCCGCGGCGGCTTCGCCACATCCAGAGTGGTGAGCATGCGGAGCGGGACGATGCTCCGCAGAGCCACCTGTCCGCCGTCGGGTGCCAGCATCGAATTGAGAATGACCGCATTCTTCGGAATCGAGACGCGGAGGGTGCGGCCGAACAAAGCCCGGTCCACGATTCCCTCGTGTTGAAACGGCAAAGGCTGATAGTCGACGTCAGCAGGACCGAGCGCTTCGCCCGCCTGCTTGGCGACCTTGGCCACGGCGTAGAGCGTGCCCACGTCCGTCTCACGTAGCGGCACTCCGCGATCGAGGTCGCGCCGCGCGATCAGTCCCCGCAGCTCCGCCGGATGGTGAAACACGGGACGCGCCGGCATGGCCACGATCGCGAGGTCCCCGTCCACGAACGCCATGCCGCTCTTCACAGGACGAATGACCACCACTCCTCGGGGGAGAACGCACCAGGCCCAAACGGCCAGGAGCACCGCGGCGAACAACATCACTGCGAACGATTCCGTCCTATAGCGAAAGGCCTTCGTGCCCGAAGCCGCGGCCAGAAACGCCTTGGCCTGCGACGACGCCGTCGCATGCGGATCGAACGAAGGCAACCCGGCGCCATTCGTCACGGCTTGCCCTTCTTCTTGCGAGTGGTCGGAATCTTGTTCTTGCCCGGAAGCCCCGAGGCCATCGCCTCCAACCCACCACCCGCGTCTTTCGCACGCAACAAGGTCAGGATCTGCGCAATCTCCCGGCGCACATGCCGCACTTTCATTGGGTTCTCGACGCGGCCCGTGGCGCGCTGGAAGCGCAGCTTGAAGAGCTGCTCGCGCAGATCTTTCTCCCTCGAGCGAAGCTCGTCGGCACTCTTGTCCCTGAGCACAATGATCGTCTTTCGACTGGCCATCCCAGACCACCTTTCGCGGCACCACCGGTGCCCTTCCAGATAGGAGTGACCGCCGACCCCCGATTCCTACCCCCCTTCCCCCACACTCGGCGCGCGCGCGCTTTGGAGCGCTGGCGTCTCGCCGGCGGGGACGCAGGCGTCCTCGCCTGCGCCGCGTGTCGGTCGCGAGCACACCCGCGGCGGGACGCCGCGGGGCCAGCCGGCGGGGACGCCGGCGCTCCACTTGGGCGCATCGATGGCGTGCCTGTGGAGCGGTGGGCTTTAGCCCTCCGGGCACTCGCGACGCAGGGGTCGGAGTCGTGTGAGGCTCTCGGGACACGCGTGCCGAGAGCCGCGACGGCAGAGGGGACGCTTTTCGCGAGAGCGCGGAGGGCTCAAGCCCTCCGCTCCACAGGATGGTGGCTCCCTCGCTCGACGCTCGGGATGACAGGCACGCTCATCGCGGACTCACGCTGCCCGAGGAGCGCTGGCGTCTCGCCGGCTGGCGCGCAGGCGTCCTCGCCTGCGCCGCGTGTCGGTCGCGATGCATGCGCAACTCGCGAGCACACCCGCGGCGGGACGCCGCGGGGCCAGCCGGCGAGGACGCCGGCGCTCCACTGGCTCTCGTGAGTGCTGTGTCTCCGTGCGAGAGTCGGCGCTCATCGCGAGACGCTGCCCGAGGAGCGCTGGCGTCTCGCCGGCTGGCGCGCAGGCGTCCTCGCCTGCGCCGCGTGTCGGTTGCGATGCATACGCATCGCGAGCACACCCGCGGCGGGACGCCGCGGTGCCAGCCGGCGGGGACGCCGGCGCTCCACTTGGGCGCATTGAAGGCGTGCCTGTGGAGCGGTGGGCTTTAGCCCTGAGGCGCGAGCGCAAGTCGGGCAGGAGGTTGCGCGCGATGGCGGCCTTGAGGTCGCTGCCTTCGAGTAGCTCCATGGCCATGTAGAAGCGGCCGGAGTCTTCGCCGAAGTCGTGGACGGTGACGATGTTGGGATGGGTGAGTCGCGCCGCGGACTGGGCCTCGCGCTGGAAGCGCTGCCGGCGCTCGTCATCGCCGCCGCTGATGATCTTGAGCGCGACGGGGCGGTCGAGGATCGAGTCGTGCGCGCGGTACACCTCGCCCATCGCTCCGGCGCCGATGCGGTCGAGCAGCCGGTACTTTCCCACCGACAGTGCGGTCATTGCGCGTTCAGTGTACTTCCGCTCTGCGGTTTCCCTCTATCGCGTTCCTTCGAGTCGTCGAGTGGTTGCGTCGCGAGGGGGAGTCTCCCAGGCCCATAGGCTCACCGTCTCACGCACGCACGCCGAGGAGCGCTGGCGTCTCGCCGGCTGGCGCGCAGGCGTCCTCGCCTGCGCCGCGTGTCGGTTGCGATGCATGCGCAACTCGCGAGCACACCCGCGGCGGGGACGCCGGCGCTCCACTTGGGGCGCATTGAAACGTGCCTGTGGAGCGGTGGGCTTTAGCCCTCCGGGCACTCGCGACGCAGGGGTCGGAGCCGGGTGAGGCTCTCGGGACAGGCGTGCCGAGAGCAGCGCCGGCAGAGGGGACGCTTTTCGCGAGAGCGCGGAGGGCTCAAGCCCTCCGCTCCACAGGATGGGCGCACGCGGAGGAGCGCTGGCCACAGATGTCCTCTGTGCCTCAGTGCCTCTGTGGTGAACGGTCCCTCGTCGGAGCGCGTGACGGGAACAGCTTGGCGGGGTCGGTGACGGGGAGGCGGCAGAGGTAGTTGGTGCAGACGTAGGCGGTGGGCTTGCCGCCGAGGGGACGTTGCTCGAGGGTGTAGGGGGCGATGGTGGCGATGGGGGGCTTGTCGCCGAGGGCTCGGTGCAGGACGACTTTGTTGGGAACGAAGGGGGTGAAGACGGCGCGGCGCAGGGCGGTGACGTCGCGGCCGGAGAGGACGATCTCGTACGACGGGCCGAGGAGGAAGTCGAGGGCGCTGAGGAAGTGCGTGGCGGTGGAGGGGGCCAGGCTCACTTCATCGCTGGCGATCCGGACGATCTCACGCGCGTACTGTTCATACTCAGGCTTGGCCGTGATGCGGGAGAGGCGCACGAGGTTCATGAGCTGGACGGAATTGCCGGAGGGGATCGCGCCGTCGCCGGTCTCGTGCGGGCGGACGAGCAGCGGCGCGGCATCCGCGGGCGTGAGGTAGAAGCGGCCCTTGTCGTCGCGGAAGAGGCGGATCGATTCCGTGGTGAGGGCGATGGCGCGCTCGAGGTGGCGCAGCTCGAAGGTGGCCTCGTAGAGATTGAGGAGACCCCAGGCCAGGAACACGTGATCGTCGAGGAAGCGGCGACGCTTCGCGTAGATGTCGTCCGCGGCCCGCCTCGCGGAGAGGGCGTATGCGGGCTCGTTCAGCACGTTCGCTCCGTATGCGAGCGCGGCGATCATGAGGCCGTTCCAGTCGGCGATGAGCTTCTCGTCGCGGCCGGGCCGAGCGAGCTTCGTGCGATCGGCGGCGGTGTAGTAACGCTCGTCCGCATCCTGCGCGGCGTAGAACGCTCCCGTGGGCGAGCGCAAATCGCGGAGGACGTACGCGAAGATGTCGCGGGCCGTGCGCGCGTACTCGTCTTTTTTCGTGGCCTGATGCGCCTCGAGGTATGCGAGCGCGAGCAGGGCCTGATCGTAGAGCATCTTCTCGTAGTGGGGCTCGGACCAGTCGGGGTTGCCGGAGTAGCGGTGAAAGCCGAGGTCCTTCGCGTCCCAGAGCGGACCGGCGCGCATCGCGCGCAGGGTGGTCTCGACGATCTCCAGCGCCTTCGCGTCGCCGCTGCGCTGCCAGTAGCGCAGCAGGAACAGGAGGTGGTGCGGCATGGGGAACTTCGGCTCGGGCAGGAAGCCGCCGTGTCGCTCGTCGAAGCGCGCGGCGAGCTGTCGATAGCCGCGCTCGAGCACTTCTTTCCCGAGTGCGTCGCCCTCCCCCACCGCCGCGCTTTGCAACGACCGCGTGACCATCTCCGCCGACGCGGTGACGCGCTCGCGCTGTTCGAGCCACATCGACGAGAGTCGCGGGATGAGCGCGCGGAACTTCTCTTTCGGAACGTACGCCGCCGCGAAGAACGGTTTCCCCTCGGGCGTGAGCACGACGTTGTTCGGCCAGCCCGCGTCGCCGGTCAACGTCCGCGTGACGGCGAGGTAGACGCTGTCGATGTCCGGCCGCTCCTCGCGGTCGACTTTGATGGAGACGAACGCCTCGTTCATCAGCTTCGCGATCCCGGGATCGGCGAAAGACTCCTTCTCCATGACGTGGCACCAGTGACAGGTCGAGTAGCCGACCGAGAGGAAGACCGGCTTGTTCTCTTTCTTCGCTTTCGCGAAGGCCTCCTCTCCCCACGGGTACCAGTCGACGGGGTTGGTCGCGTGTTGGAGGAGGTAGCGGGACTTTTCTTTGGCCAGGCGGTTCTCGGTGGCGAGCATGGGTGCGGCCAGGACCGCGAGGACTGCCAGCGCCAACAGGGAACGGTTCACCACAGAGGCACAGAGCGGGGCCGCACCCGGTAACCCAACGCTGATTGGTCCTGTCATCCTGAGCGGGAGGTGGGATGGGGGGCGAAGGATCCCCTGCCGAAGCACGGCACTCGCTCCGTCGGCAGGGGATCCTTCGCACCCACCCGCCACCCGCTCAGGATGACAGCTTGTACGCTTCGCGCAGAATTTCGAGGTTAGTAGTACGCAGGCACCGAGGGCCACAGAGAAGCGTTCACTCAATGCCCCGCCCTTGCACGACCCGATACTCGCGATCCGCGCGGAGGCCTTGCAACGTCTCTTTCTCGCCGTTGGGCCAGAGGACGGTCACGTCGGCTTTGGTGTCTTTGCCGAGGCCGAGGTGCTGCGTTTTCGGGTGGACGGAGAGGTAGCCGATGGTGGAGAAGACTTCGCGCCACATCCCCTTTTGCGAAACCGTGTCGACGAAGATCTGTGCGCCGATGGCGTCGCGGGTCACGCCTTTGGCGGGATCGCCCACGAGACGCAAGGCGATCCAGTGGTTGCCGTTCTTCTCGGCGTTGTTTCGGTAGATGAGGGCGGGCGTGTTGAAGTTGTTGACGGCCATGTCCAGATCGCCGTCACCGTCGGCGTCGAAGTAGGCCACGCTCCGGGCGTTGCCCGCGGGATCGGCGCCGCTCTTCGCGGTCTCCTCCTGCAGCATGCCGTCCTTGTTGACGAAGAACACCGGCACTTCCTTCGCGGCCACCGGCAGCACGGCTGTGGTGGGCTTGCCGCTCGGGTCGGTGAGGTACGGGTTCACGCTCGAGTACACGGCGTACTCGTTCATGCCGTTGACGACGTAGAGGTCATCGTCGCCGTCGTTGTCGTAGTCGAAGAAGTCGGCGTCCCAGGCCCAGCCGGTGGACTGCATCCCGCGACCGATGGACTTGGATTGCTCGTAGCCGGCCTTCGTCGACACCCACAGGTCGTTGGCCTCGACCACGCGCATGTTGGCCATCTTGGCGGGGTTGAACTTCATGCGGGTCTTCGTGTCCGGCAGGATGTACTTCTCGTCCTTGTCCATGGTCACGATGTTGGAGATGTAGACGTCGGGGCGGCCGTCGCGATTGAGGTCGGTGATGCCGACGTTCATCGTGTAGCTGGGCTTGTCGGTGCCGATCTTCGCGGACACATCCTCGAACTTGCCGTTCCCCAGATTGCGATACCAGGCGTTGACGCCGAAGTCGTTGCCGCAGATGAGATCCTCGCGACCGTCGGCGTCGAAGTCGAGGTGGCCGATGGACTGCGCCCAGCCGGTGTTCTCCACACCGCTGCCCGCGCTGACGTCTTCGAAGACGAAGTTGCCTTTGTTGCGGAACAGTTTGTCGGGCAGGGCGTTGCTGTTGCGTCGCGAGAGCGTCGGCAGCTCGCCACGGATGTAGTCGCCGAAGTAGCCGATGTAGAGATCGAGCAGGCCGTCTTCGTCGAAGTCGAACGCGGTGGCGGGACCGCCCACGAGACCTTTGCCGCCGAGCTTCGCGCGCGCCGTGACGTCCTCGAACTTCGCTCCTCCCACGTTGCGGTACAAGCGATGGTCATCGTCGACGTAGGTGACGAGGATGTCCTGGAGGCCGTCGTTGTCGAAGTCGGCCACGATGGGCTGGCGAGTCTCGCCGGCCGTGCCATCGGCGCGTTTCCACGCCAGACCCGCGGCTTCCGTCACGTCGGTGTAGCGGCCTTTGCCGTCGTTCAAGTACAGCGCATTGCCCGCTCCGCCGAGGAAGAGCAGGTCCACGTCGCCGTCATTGTCGATGTCCTCGGCGGCCACGCCGGAGCCGCCGAACGTCGGAGGCACGGCCAGACGCACGGCACCATTCTCGACGACGGTGTAGCCGCGGATGAAACGCGCCAGCCAGTCGCTGAGTCGGTGCTCGTAGGCGATGCCGCTGGCGGGTGTCACGTCGGTGAAGAACGTGCCCGCGGTCTGTGCGGAGGCCGGGGCGGAGGCCGGCGCGCTGGCGATCGCGGTGGTGGCCTTGCTCACGGCCGGCGCGGCGGCGTGCTTGTCGAGGAGTTTCTGGATGCGCTGCACGGACTTGCCGAGGTGCGCGAGCTCGAGGCGCTCCTTCTCTTCCTGCGCGGCGATCATGCCGGCCACGCGCAGGATGAGCACGCCCTGCTGCGCGGCGCCTTCGGTCAGGAGCTCGGCGGCGAAGGGATCGAGCTCGAGCGTGCCTTTGAAACCGGGCGCGTTCAGGACTTCACTGAGGTAGAGCCAGTGCATGCCGGGATCGCGGAAGGAGTCGAGGTCGTAGGCCTCGATGACCACGCGCTCCTCTTTCGCGAGGCGCGGGAAGTAGATGATGTCCTCGTACTGATTGGCCTCGTGCGGCTGATAGATCTGCAGCGCCGCATGCACGTCCTCGACGCGGATGAGCGAGTGGCCGTGCTTTTTGGCCTGCTGCTCCGACGCGAGGAGGACGTCGTTGGTCCAGGCGATCATGGTCTCGGTGAACTCGTCGCGGAAGGCCTTCCCCTCCTCCGGATCGCTGGGCCACATGTGACGGGCCATGTAGACCTGGAGGTTGCGGAGGAAGACGGCCATGGAGAGCTGGTTGTACTTCTCGAAGGCGGCCAGTTTCTCGGCCACGATGGCCTTGATGGTGCCGGTGGAGCCGGCGGCCTTCGCGGCCTGCACGGCGGGAGGAGCGCTCGCGGGAATGACGCCGGTCCACGCGGTCCGCAACGTGGACGCGTCGACGCGATCGCGATTGGCCTTGCGCGAGGCCTGGTCGGCGCGCTGCAGCGCAGCCAGCGTGGTCAGGTCGATGGCTTCCTTGAAGGTCTCGACGGCGTCCGCACTCAGCGGGGCGAGGTTCGCGCCATCCACGAGCGCGTCCTGCTGCACGGCCAGGATGGCGCGCAGTGCATACGCGACGCTGCCGTACTGGCGCTTGTCCCGCGCGGTGATGACGGTGCCCTTCACGATCCACGACCCCTCGGGCATCTGGGTGAAGCTCACCGCGGACTGGAGCGCCGCCTTCAGCGCGTCGACGCCGATCTCTTTCGGTGAGCCCACGGAGGCTTGGCTCCACACGGAGCGGATGAAGGCCTTCTGCAACGCGATCTTCTCGAACCGCGCCTCGGACTCGAGGGGCGTGCCGTAGATGAAGTCCTCCAGCCGGCTGGCCGTCGCATAACACTTCGGATCACGCACGCCTTCGAGCTCACCGATCTCTTCGATGATGGTCGGCACCTGCGCAGACGCGGACAGAGAGAGCACACACACCAGCAGCAACTTGGAACGCATGGAACGGATCTCCTCGCTGACGGGAGTTTAAACCAGTGCGCTGTCGCTGAATAAAGACCCATTGCCCCGCGCTGAAGTTGCTGTCATCCCCTAGTTTCTCTGCCGTGGAGCGCGCGTGCGCTCCACGGCTTTTCCTGGTTGTCCGTTGTCAGTTGTCGGTTGTTCGGACCATCTCGTCAAAAACGTTCCACGAACCCACCACTGACATCGACAACTGACAACCCGCAACGCAACTGCCAACCGCTACGGCCGAGGCTTGTACTCCAACGCGAACTGAATCCGCTTCGCGATCGGGGGATGCGAATAGCGCCAGTACTCGATGAGCGGGTGCGGGCTGGGGTCGCGTTTGGAGTTCTCGGCCAGTTTCACGAAGGCCGAGGCCATGGGCTCGTTCAGGTGGGTGAGCTCGAGGGAGAAGATGTCGGACTGATGCTCGTTGTAGCGTGAGTACGCGGCTCCGACGGGAGTGAGCACGAAGCCGAGGACGAGGAAGACGAAGAGCAGCCAGGGGACGGCCGCGGGATCGCCGAGGGTGGAGAGACGCCAGCGCGAGCCCCAGCGGGTCAGGCCGCGCTCGCTGAGCTTCTGCGCGGAGAGAAACACGAAGAACGAGAGCGCGAGGGAGAAGGCCAGACTCTTCCAGATGTGCCGCAGCACGTAGTGGCCCATCTCATGGCCCATCACCGCCAGCACTTCATCGTGATCCATCTTGGCGAGCAGCGTGTCCCACATGACGATGCGCGCGGTGGGGCCGATGCCGGTGACGTAGGCATTCATGGTTTTCGTCTGCTTCGATTTGTCGGCCTGGTAGACGCGGCCGCCCTCGATGCCCGCGCGCGAGGCGAGGTCCAGCAGCTTCTGCGCGAGTGCCTGGTCTTTCAGCGGCTCGAACTTGTTGAAGAGCGGATCGAGCACGACCGGCGCGATGACGACCATGAGCAGGATGAAGGGAATGCTGCTGGCCCACAGCACGAGCCACCACCGCCGCACTTTGCGAACGGCCATCAGGGCCAACGCCCCGACCGGCACGAAGATGGCCAGCGCCACGGCCAGTCCCTTGAGCATCTCCACCATCCACGCGCCGAAGGTCTGGTCGGTCAGGTCGAACTCGTGTGGGACGACGAAGTCGGAGTAATACGTCAGCGGGAAGTCGAGCACGCTGACGGCGAAAACGAACAGCACGATGTACAGCATGGCCATCGGGAACGGCCGCTGCGTGACCCTCCCGGCCAGGTCTCTCAACTTGCGCGACGCCGGAGTCAGGAGCAGGAGCAGCATCATGGCCATCGTCCAGCCCGTGCTCACGAAGTAGAGCGTGTCCCGGATGCGGCTGTGACGGACCATCTCGTCCGTGATCTGCACCTCGAACCGCTTGTCCGCCGGCCTCTCCTCAGGTTTGGGCTGAGCGGACGCCACGACCGCAACCGCGGTGGTCACGACCGCAACCGCGGCAAAAGCAAGAGCGAGCCTGGCGAGTGTGCGCATGAGCACAGGATAGCTTGGCAGAGTGGGGTGGTCATGGGACTTCTGGGACGAATGGGACTTATGGGACCTATGGGACGAATGGGACTTCTGGGACGAATGGGACTTCTGGGACGAATGGGACGAATGGGACCTATGGGACGAATGGGACTTGTGGGACTTGCTCTCGTCTCATTGTCCCATTCGTCCCAGAAGTCCCAGAAGTCCCATTCGTCCCAGAAGTCCCAAAAGTCCCATACCGCTCGCTCCAACCCTGCTCGCGATCGAGCGCCGGGATCTTGATGTCGCCGAGGCGCTGGGTCGCCGCTCGCTCGCGAAGATAGGTGGCCGCGCCTGCGTGTACGCGCAGGAAACGCAACGCCCCGAGCTGGCCGAGGCGGCGGCAGTGGTCGTAGTGGAACGCTTGGCGAAGAGACTGCTCGAGTGCGTGGGTGGCGTGCTGCAGCTCATCGTCCGAGGCGGGGCTTTCGATGTAGAGCACGTACGCGTCGTGGTCGCAGGCGAGCATCGCGAACGCATGCGCGATGTCACTCAGCGCGAGCTCGAGACGTTCATGCACGAAGATCTCGTTGAGCTTCTCGCCGAAATGATCGGAGACGTGGTCTGCACGTCCGACGAAGCGCAGCAGCGGACACGCGTCGCGGAAGCCCGTCACCTCCACGACGTCCTCGGTATCGTAGCGATACAGGCCGCCGCCGGTGGTCAGGAGCACGCCGTAGCGCCTCCCCTGCTGAAGCTCCGACCCCAATCGCACGTGCTCGCCGTCGCGAAACTCGAAGAAGTGCGAGCGGTACGCGAGCACACGCGCGTCGTCGAAGGGAATCGACACCACTCCCTCAGTGGAGAGGAGTCCCTTCGGCTGAATCGTGGCGTGCGGAAAGCGACGACCGAGGGCCGCGGCGGCTCCGGCGGCGTTGGCGTCGGCCCAGCAACTGATGACCCGCAATCGCGGCCAGGTCGCAACGGTGTCGACGTCGTGCGGCACGAGCAGTTCGAGAAAGCTCGGATGCCACACCGAGATCAGCGACAGCGTGCGGCAGCGCATCAAGTGCGCGAGCGTCTCCCGGCGAAACGCGTCGAGATCGGACGCCAGGCGCACGGTCGGCGGCACGGCCTGCACGATGCGCACGAGCCGCCGCTGCAACGGCCCGAGCGCCTCTTCGTCCGAGTCCGCCCCGGGCGAGACGGACCAGTACGCTTCCCCCACGAACGCGGCGGGATCGCTGCGAAAGAGCGCGACGATCCACGGCGCGACCGCGGCGTCGAACTGGCGGCGCAGCGTGCGCGTGTACGGGATGCGCTTCGACGCACCCGACGACCCGCTCGTGGGCTCATACCGGTCAATCGCCTCGGCGATGCCACTCGCCGGATCGCATTGGTCGTACGTGCGAATGGGCACGCGCTCCTGGTACTCGCTCACGTTCCGAATCGACGCGAATCCGTGCGCGATCCCGAACGACGTGCGCGCATTGCGACGCACGGTCTGGAGGAGCAGCTCTTCCTGCACCTCGGCCACGCGCCGCAGCCCACCCTCGAACGCCGCGGCCTTCGGCAGCGACGCCGCCAGCCACAGTCCGTTCGCCATCAGACAATGTACACGCACGCGTTCGAGTATGACGCACGGTCACGTTGCTGCGCCGGTCGACACCAACACATTGTTCGGAGGCGGCCTCACCCCCCTCATCCGGCCGTTGGCCACCTTCTCCCCCCAAGAAGCCGGGGGGAGAAGGCTCTCGATTTTCGTTCTCGCGATGAACCACGGCATTTTGCCATGCACACTCACCGAGAGCCTTCTCCCTTCCGCAGAGAGTGTGTGCAGAAATCCGCGGCTTTCCCAACC